>ENA-UENT01000129-UENT01000129.1-marine-metagenome-genome-assembly--contig:-NODE-129-length-58617-cov-3.401731_pt1 | contig 58617 bp, 42 predicted proteins | sample MGYA00237879_ERZ529330 | MGnify/ENA primary metagenome ERZ529330 (study PRJEB26372, sample SAMN05368345) | marine metagenome | biome: cultured habitat; feature: ocean water; material: water; isolation... | reverse complement strand
ATCTTCGAAGCTAGATTAAACCTATTTCTAGAATCAACAAGCTGTGTATGAAGGCATACCTATACCTCATCGTATTGACTTTGGCAGGGATGGCTTTTCTGCCACTATTTGGACAGCAAAACCCTAGCAGGGTAGAACAGCTGGAGGCAAAGTTGTCGCAAGTAGAAGGTGTGCAAAAGGTAAATGTCTTGCTTCAGCTGGTGGAAGCCCTTCGTATGTCATCTCCCAAGGATGCTAAGGAATATGGACAAGAGGCTCGCAAGTTGAGCGAAAAGCTGGACTTTACCTTAGGAGTGATGAATAGCAACTATGTGGTAGGCGAGTTGGAGAAGGAAGACAGGCGCTACAAAAGAGCTGCCAACCGATTGGAAGAAAGTGTAGCTGCTGCGCGAAAACTGAAGGAGGTGGATGACTTATTGCGGAGTTTGGATTTACTGAAGAAGGTGTACATCCTCGATAAGCGGCAGAATAAATGGGTAGAAACGGAGAAAGAAATTCAAAGTATCCGGCAGCGGGTAAATCTAGACGAAAAAACGGAGCTTCTGGCAGATTTGGAGCAGGATTACGATAAGAAGGTACGTGAGCTTTCGGTGACCCGAAGTCAACGCAGTCGTCTGGCGAGAGAAAAGGCGGAAGTGGAAGATGAACTAGCAGAGACCACTGAAGAAAAGCTAAGGCAAGAAGCAGAACTGGCCTTGCTTGCCCAAGAGAAGGCGGAATTGGAACTAGCTACTTCACAGCTGGAAAAAGAAGCAGCTATGGCGGCCTTAGATGTTGTTGAAAAAGAAAATGCCCTTCTACAATCCAACGCTAAGCTAAAGCGCCAACAGTTTTGGCAAGTAGTATTGACCTTAGGCTTGTTGTCTTCGATTGCTATCATATTCTTATTGGTACGATATCAGCGCTTAAAGCGACAAAGTGAGGAAGAAAAGCTGCAGACACAGCGTCAATTGTTGATGCAAGAGAAGATGGCTACCCTGGGTCAGCTTACCGCAGGGATCGCACATGAGATTAAAAATCCACTAAATTTCGTCAACAATTTTGCGGAAGGATCTTTGGAACTGAGTGAGGAATTGGCTGAGACGCTAGAGCAAGAAAAGGAGAATATTAATGGCGAGAACTACGACTTAAGCCTTGAGATTGTACAAGACCTGAAAGCCAATGCCAATGACATTCTGGAGAATGGAAAACGAGCGGATCGAATAGTACATAGCATGATGGAACATGCTAGAGGTGGTGACGGACAACCCCAGCTAACGGAGGTCAATACCCTAGTAGCCGACAATCTTAATCTAGCTTACCATGGGTACCGTGCCAATTCACCTTCCTTCCAATTAGAAATGGTCACCGAGCTTGAGGAGAATTTACCGCCCATTACCCTAGTTCCACAGGATTTGAGTCGGGTATTGCTGAATGTAATTAACAATGCCTGTTATGCTCTAAATGAGAAGCAACAGCAAAAGATCGAGGGCTATCGCTCAAAACTTAGCATCAAAACGGCTAAGGAAGGGGAGGAGCTAGTCATTCGTATTACCGATAATGGACCAGGAATCCCAGCAGATATCCGTAACAAAATCTTCAATCACTTCTTTACCACCAAACCCACCGGAGATGGGAATGCAGGCTTAGGGTTATCTATTTGTTATGAGATTGTGGTCCAAAATCTTGGTGGGAAACTAGAGGTAGAAAGTGAGGAGGGAGCGTTTACTACCTTTACCATTCGCGTACCTTATACGAGCAATAGGGAGATCTTAGGTAGTGCAGCGTAAAGATATCTTATATCTCCCAGCCATACTTTTCCCAGTCCTCTGCATAATCAATATCTGATAGCGTCGGTAAGAGGTGATAGCTGCCTCCTATCGCCTTCATTTTGTCAAGGCTGAGAGTTGCAACCTGATCGGTACTCCATGGAATATCTTCAAACAAACTAGGCGTAAACTTATTCATCCCTAGTAAATAATAGCCTCCATCCAAGGCTGGTCCCAGCACAAAATCGTGCGTTTTTAAGGCTTCGAACCCCTCTTCGATAATGGCTGCTGTAAGACTCGCACAATCACTACCAATAATCAACACCTGATTATGATGTTCAAATGCTTTTTGGAATCCAGCTGTAATCTTAGCGCCCAAATCGCCCTGTTCTTGCAGGAATTTGTCAAAGGATTCACTTGGCCAATTATCATCATGGTCAATGAAATGAGAATAGAACAAGAGTCTGCTAGCCGCTGTATGTTCTGCAATCTGCCGCGTATGTTGCAAGAGGGCTAAATAGATGTCCAGAGCCCTTTGATCGCCTAGTGTCTGGGCTAAACGGGTCTTAACCTTTCCCAACTCAGGATTTCTAACAAGAATAATCAAGGCTCTTTCTGCTTTCATATAATTTCATTTTGGTCCTGCTTTCGAATTGAAAAAGCCAGATATTGATTTTTTTAATTTATATTTACTGGATGTCCTGGTCGTTGCACTCCCCACGAAACAAAAACCTTCTTTCTTCAATGCTATACTGGTAAATACTCCGAAAATAATGGGGGCAAATGTAAGTGCGAAAATGGGAATTGAATTGTCTGCTGGCTAATATTGAGGCTAGTTTTTTGCCTCGGTTGTCTTTTTTTGTGCCAGGAATCTTGGTTGTGTTATTGCATCTTGGCTGTAAATCGACCTGGTTTATTGAACGCTGAAGGGCGTTTCACTTAACTTTTAGTTCGATAACCAGTTTCTTCAACAGCGTCCTGCAGACGAAAACTCCTATTTTCTCCAAAATTCCTCCAAAAGCTATCCAGACTGTTAAGAGATAATAATCTAAAAGAGTAACTGATCCGATTGTGACTGATGTATTCGGTCGATCGTTACTCACATTTGCAACATGAAAATTACTTTTCCAAACATTAGATAGAATGATCAAATGGCCTACCCCAATGCAGGCTATCAGTTGTCGTTTAAACATAGTTGTTACGCTAATTTTAGGGATCCTCCTATGCATAGCTTCCTCTGGATTAGCCCAAACTTATGAAGAGACCATCGATAGCTTATTCCTCGTCCTAAATGAGACCGCTGATCCTCAGCGGGAAGTGGATCTATTAAATGAAATTAGTTATGCTTATCGAAGAATCTCGGTTAAAAAGATGATCGAGTTTGCTCAACAAGCCAAGGATGCCGCAATAGAATCAAATTATAAAGCGGGTTTGGCAGTCGCCTTCAAGAACTTAGGGAATGGGCATTATAAGATTGGATCTCCTCCCGATACCAGCACCAGTTACTATGAGAAGGCCTTGCTCACAGCACAAGAAATTGGCGATCACTACACGCATGCGGCAAGCTTGAATAACCTGGGCTTAGTTGCTAATACACATGGGGGATATAAGAATGGCGCCCAGTATCTACAAAGAGCCCTAAAGGTATTTGATGAGTATGTAGCAGACGAGAATAAGATCGGTTTGAGGTGCTTGATTTTGGCCAATCTGGGCAATAGCTATTTCGAGTTGGGGGAATTTGATCGTTCTTTTGGATTTCAAACGCAATCCATAGAATTGGCCCGCAAGCACAATATTCGATTTATTCCAGCTCAGTACCTGGATGATCTAGCGCGCTCAGCAGCCAGTATGAAGAAATATCAACTAGCAGAGCAGTATTACAATGAAGCCTTGAAGCTGCAAGCTGAACTTGGTGATTATCAGTCTAGTATTCACGCCTATCTCCATTTTATGGAGATGAAGATGGCCCAGAAGGATTATGCTGAAGCGGCAATTTTAGGTCGAAAATCGGTGGGTATTGCCGTAGATAGAGAGTTTCCCATCTTAGTGGCAGACGGCTTAAACAAACTGTCCGAAGTAGCCAGGTTGCAAGGTGATATTGACAAGGCAGTAGAGTTGGCAGATAGCGCGATGCTGGTCTCGCGTTCCATTTTCAACATCCGGCATGAACGAACAGCTTCTTACAACTTGGCACAAGCACTGGCATTAAAGCAAGATTACTCTAGTGCTTTTGCACAGCTGCTCCATCACCATAGACTCAATGATAGCATCGTCCGAGAGGATGAGAAGGCCATCACGAAGGAAGTCAAAGCTCAATATCAGAACCAACTCTTTGAAGAGCAGGTAGAGTTTTTGGAGGCGAAACAGAAGGCTCAACGCAATAGTATCAAGTTGCTAGTGGGGTTAATCATAATGACTATCATCCTATTGGTTGTGATTTCCTCCAACCTCTTGAAACGCAACCAGGTAAATCGAATGATACAGGATAAAAATGCTGTCCTGGAAAAGTATATTGCCTATAATCTTCAGCTGGAGAACTTTGCCTATATCGCCTCCCATGATCTAAAAAGTCCCTTGCGAAATGTGGTGAGTTTCAGCCAATTACTGGCGCGCCGCATACGGAATAAAATCACCAGCGAGGAGAAGGACTACTTAAACTTTATCATATCTGGTACTAAGGAAATGACTTCCTTGATCGATGACTTACTCAATTACTCATTGGTGCAGCGGGAGAAGTTGAATGTTGAAAAGATCAATGTGCAAGAATTATGGCAACGGGTAGTGACTAGAAATAAGCCTATGATCGAAGAAGCTGGGGCGGAGGTAGCCTTGGAGGTGCCAGCGCATACCATCTATGGAGATGCCATCAAACTGAACCAGCTATTAGAAAATCTCTTTACGAATGCGCTTAAGTTTCACCAGCCCGGAGACACGCCTAAGGTAGGGATCAAATTTGAAGAAAAAGAAGATATCTTTCTCTTTGAGGTTCAAGATCACGGAATTGGTATTGACACCCAATATTTTGAGAAAATATTTCTGGTTTTTAAGCGCCTACACAGTAAGAAGGATTTTGAGGGTACAGGAATTGGCTTGGCCATCTGCAAAAAGATTGTGGAGCAACACCAGGGGAACATATGGGTGGAGTCCCAAGTAGGGGAAGGTACAAGCTTTTTCTTCACCCTGCCAAAAGAGCTCCAATCAGAGATAGATTAGAGCGGCTAAATCCGTACTTTTGCGGGGAACAATGAAAGGAATGTGAAGGACACCTATCGACATAAAGGTCTTCGTCGGAAATTAATCGAAGGGATCAGAGAGAAGGGGATTCGTGATGAAGCCGTTTTGGAGGCAATGCTACAATTGCCAAGACATTTCTTCATGGATAAGGCCTTTGAAGAGTTATCCTATGAAGACAAAGCTTTCCCAATTGGAAATGACCAGACCATCTCGCAGCCGCTAACGGTGGCTATACAAACTAGCCTCCTGGAAGCGAAACCCAGAGAAAAGATTCTGGAGGTGGGGACGGGCTCAGGCTACCAAGCCGCCCTGCTAGGAATGTTAGGGGCAAGGGTTTACACCCTGGAAAGGCATCGCCCTTTGCATTTGAAGGCACAACAATTGCTACAACAGTTGAATCTGGGTAATATTCGATGTTTTCACAGAGATGGTTTTAAAGGCTTGCCAGAGTTTGCACCTTTTGACAAGATAATTGTCACGGCAGGAGCTGAAGAAGTACCTGAAAAGTTAAGTCGGCAATTGAAAGTAGGTGGAAAGATGGTCATCCCGGTGGGAAAGGGAGTGCAAGAAATGTTGGTGGTCACACGAACGGGAGAGGAAAGCTTTGATCAAGTAAAGAAGGGGAGCTTCCGGTTTGTCCCTTTCGTCAAGGGATTAAAGTAGTTCTACTGGGTAGAGCACAAGATGCTACTCGAAAACACAATTCAAGTAGCATCTCATGATCACGATCCATTCTTAATTGACTCTTCTTCCAGTGGCTCTGCGATTATTGACATCCACTTTGCGAATCTTCTTCAAGTCAACCATCAAGGCGGCGTAGGCACTTTCGGACTCTACCCGATATTTACGCCCATCGTAGGTCACGGTTCCACCTCTGCGTTGCCATTGTGACGCGAGCAGTACATAGCGTTCTCCAGCCCTTGGACTCGGCCCAAAGATTAGATATTTGCTATCGCTGCTGGCTTCAAACCCGACCGCAAAGCGATTGTCCTTGGGTTGAAATAATAGCACACCAGGCGTACCCTTGCGAATGATCACCTGATCCACATTGCGGCCATCAACCACCTTGATCTCACCGCCAATGATCTCTGAGCGCCCTCCGGTAGCTTCTCGGCGCAATACGATATCTCTGGATACATAAAACTGAATACGCTTCAATTCATTATCCGTCCAATCGTACTGATCTTGTAATCTTTGGGTGAAAGGGGTCAATGTTGGGCCACAGGAGGTAAGGAAACTCATGCCCAGTGCTAGTAAGCATAATAATTTTGCGTTTTTCATATTTGTAGATTGTTAAGTGTAACTTCTTAGACTGAAAAATAAGGACATAGTTTATTCGAAGACAAGTGATTAAGATAATTTAACAAGAATTGGCTCCATTTAACAGCTTCTTATAGAATACTGAGCGAGGGAAAAGGCTGTGTTCGTTCACATTTTTTTACTTGCGATGATCTGAAAAAGGGTTCAACACATGAGATTAAAATTTAATTAATATTTCCCGGAGAATTCGGAAACTTTCTACCGGCAGCCTCGTAACAGCAGTTAGAGAAATCACATAAAGCGTTCATTTGTCCAATCTAAAGATATGCTCCCCCCTTTGCTAAAGACGAGATCTAGTCACTAGTTTTGACGATCTATCTCAACTTACCTTAGTAAAATATCACAAGCCTTTTTGAAAAACCATAAAGAAGATCAGCACTTGTTTCGCCCGGTATTTTCGGAGACAATTGCACCTTATTAGAATTCGATATACTTATTTGCCTAAGAGTGAATAGGCCATTCGCTATTGGGATTTAGCAAAACTACTAGACGTTCTATACCAAAAACATGACCCTATAGGGAAGATGTTGTTAAGTGAAGTTTGAAACCTAAACGGTCATTTTCGAAGACTATAGTACCTACACCTACAGTGGATACCCACATAGGGTATTACGCCATTACTTTCTATACTTCATTTCTCAACACCCAAGCACGTACAATAGTAACTGTTTTAGATCTACTCTGTAGTAGAGTGGACCTATGGGAGAACTATGCTTAGAGGCAAAGATCACTACATGCTAAATGCAAGAGACAATGATCTTTAATTAACTACACTAAATGTTGTTTACAATGTCAAAAACAAACACAATCTTACTAAGCTTGATTATGGTTTGCCTTAGTTTTTCGATTGGTCTGCAGGGACAGATTGGGTATCTAAACCCCAATCTAAAAGAATTACCACTCGTAATTTCTTGGAATGGAGATGGTATTAAGATCAGCGCTACGGGAGCCTATGCCAAGACCACACAATTTTTGCAAGTAAGTCCCTCACGTTATCTGGAACAGACGGGGAGTAATGACGTTAGAGTCCTTCCTGGGGCTGGTAACACGCCAGTCATCATAGATCTTTCCAACTTCTTTCAAAAGGCAGAGCCAACTGCTGATGCCAGCAACACAGTGGTGGATGACCATCGCCCGAGAATCGAGTTAGAAATGCCTAAACTGACGCTGTCAAACTACAATGAACCCAACAGCTTTATCCTTGATCTCAGAGGATTCTTAGCGGGAGATGGCTATTCTCAACAGCTTTTCCTTTTCCGTGGACTAGATGTCTTTTTCGTGGCTACCGATAACTGCGCAAATTTGGCAGCCAATGCAAATCGTGTACTAGTGAACGTCGGACATTGTGATGTGAAGCACGTTATTTTGAAAGGAGGATTATTGAGACTGGACGATGTAGACGAGAAGATTCCAGCACTTTGCCGCAAGTACAACGAGCGCTATTTTTCCCAAAGTGATGGGGATGCCTTCGTGTGCTTGGAGGATTGCAAAGATGACGACCCACTGGCTCTTCAAAACCAAAACCACGTAAGAGGTTTGGTAACAAAATACAACATCACTGATTTTGATGACCATCCAATCTCTTTTCTAGATGATATTATTTTGACCAAGAAGGGAGTCGGTTTGAACTTGAAAGCTAAACCGCTTAAACCTACCAAGAATAACAAAAGGAAAAGAAATAAGAAAACGGTTTATGATGCCTATGATCATTACAAGTTTTTCCCTTGGTATGAGTTTATCAACCTTTCTTTCACCAAATACATGGACGAAAATCGATTGCTTATAGAAGACGCTTACAATAACAGCTACATTTTCAACTCTAGAGTGCACTTCAGTAATGTGGAACTTATCCAGTTCTTCAACGAATTGAAAGCTTTGATATCTGAGCAGGTAAAGTAGGATTTACCTGGAGTTTTAGACAGAGCTACCGATTTCAACTCAACACCTGGATCCATGCTGGGTCCAATACCTATTATGCACTTGATTCCATAAACAGGAGGTGTAGCAGGATCTCCACCAAAGTTGCCAGTCACTTGGTGGAGATCCAATTTGGGAAAACTAATGAAGGGAAAGCGGAATGAATTGACCTAAAGTCAAGTTCAAAGGCCTGCCTACTGTATAGAAAAGTGATCCCTTTACGCCCTCCGTAACTCCCTTTATAATGGAAGTTAATACCTATTTTTTGAAACTGAACCGACTTCTACTTGTCTGGTTCTTCATAGTCATTGCTGCCAGCCCGGGAATAGGGCAGCAAGTTTTGGGGGGCGTAGTAATGGATCCTAGTCAAAATGCCCCGATCGATGGAGCCAGTGTCGAGATTAAAGGTCAGCCAAATGCGACCTTCTCTAAGGCAGATGGTTCATTTAGTATCCCCGTCAACTTACCTCTACCGGTGAAGTTAATCGTCACCTATGTCGGCTATGAATTGCGGGAGATAACCATCGATAGATTGACAGATAGCCTCTTGGTATCCATGAACCCAGGGATCTCTATAGGACAAGAGGTAGTCGTAACCGTGTCTAGGAAGCGGGAAAAATTGCAAGAAGCCCCTTCTGCTGTTGACGTGATTGAGCAGCGTGAATTGCTTTCGGATGCAGTGACCAATCCCTTTCTCTCCCTTCGCAACAAGGTCGGCTTAGATGTAACCCAAACGGGCGTGAATTCTGGCCATATCACGCTACGGGGACGCTCCGCCGTTTTTCAAACGGAGACCTTTGTCATGTCAGATTATCGGAACCTCATCCTGCCGGGATTAGGGACGCTATCCTACGGTCAGCAGCCCATTGATCCAATCGACCTAGAAAAAATTGAAATAGTAAAAGGGCCGGGTTCGGCGCTTTATGGTCCTGGCGTAGAAGCTGGGATTGTACATTTTATTTCCAAAAGCCCCTTCGATAAACAAGGGACCACGATTAGTTTGGGTACAGGAACAAGAAATCTTTACTCGGCCTCCTTGCGCCATGCCGGTGTGCTGCTGGAGGGTAAACTGGGTTACAAGGTCACGGGCTATTATCGCACGGCTAGAGATTGGGAAATCGATCCAACAGACCCTCAGGAAGCTTCGCATCTAAAAAGGTTCCAACCTCGTATTGTTTCCAGTATTACGGATCAAGTCGTCTCCGGGAATGTTCCGGATTACGATGTGAAATCCATGGGAATTACAGGAACGATTGCCTATCGCCCAGATGAGGAGACCGTCATTACCACTACCGCCGGTTGGTCCGTTGGCAAAGGATTATTTCGTACGTCACAAGGTGAAGGCTATACAGCTGCGCCTAGACCTTTTGCACAAGCCCGCGTCCAGTCAGGAGGTTGGTTTGGGCAAGCATTCTGGTCTTATCAGGGCGGGAAAGATGGTAAGACTTTTCTGTACGCATCTGGTCTGACGGCTATTACAGAGTCCCATCAGGTGGAAGGTCAACTACAATACAATTTTGATTTTGGAGAAAGCAAGATCAATTATGTTTTTGGGGCGGATTATCGACTCAATACGATAGATACAAAAGGAACAGTGCATGGACGCTGGGAGAACCAGGATGACTATGGCATCATTGGCGTTTATGGACAAGCCAAGATGATGATCAGCTCCGACGTCGATTTCGTAGGGGCGGCCCGATTCGATCACTTCACGGCTTTGGATAAATCCTCTACTTCTCCGCGTTTAGGCTTGGTATACAAACCTTCTCCATTACACACTGCACGCCTGACCTTCAATCACGCCGTTGGCGCCCCCACCGCGATCAACCTATATGCCGATCTCCCTTTAGCCGATGAAGGAAACTATCAATATCATCTACTAGGCGGGGCAGATCCTATCAGCTTTGATAATTCACAAACTACTAGTTTGATACCTGGTGTTGGTAATTATGAAGGCATTGGCGTAGGCTTGCAAGGGGTTTACAGTTACTTGACGGATCAACTTTCAGAACAGCAGTTGGTATCGGATGAACTGATGCAATATCTGGAACAGATGGAAGGCCAGATCGACGGCTTTTCTGCGGGCGTACTTTCACAGGCCCCGCTTACTAGAACGTCCTTGGAACTTTCCACAACTGATATGTATGAATTCGGTTATCAAGGCTTGATCCAGAATCGACTAGCCTTGACGGTCGACCTATATTTCAACAGAAGACAGAATATATTATCCTCTCCCATACAGGCTAGTCCATTTGTGATGCAGCCTGGATTGGCGGATGACCTGGCTAATACTCTCATGGCACAACTAGATAGCGAAGCACTGGCGGAATTGGGCGAGACGCCTAGCTCTGTCACTAGCTTGTATGCCAATATGGCCAGAGTTCTAGCAGAGGATCAATTTACGGGGGAGTATAATAACCTTGGATTTGTTCGATCCGATCAAACCCCTACGACGGGTGATCTACCTACTGTCGATCTGGCCTATTACAACATCAGTGAGATCAACTACTTCGGTGTAGACCTAGGCATGAAATATTACATTAGTTCGGAGTTCTCCGCTTTCGGAAATTTGACTTGGCTTAGCAAGGTGCTTTTCGAGGATGTGCCGATTGGTAGAGGGTTAGAGCCTGAAACCACTGACTTCAGTTTGAATGTTCCGCGAACCAAAATTAAGATGGGATTGGAAGTGGTGCCTGAATTTGGATGGAATGCATTTCTGATGATGCGATACCAGAGTAAATGGGAGAGTATCAACGGCTTGCTGTGGTCAGGACCTGTTGATGCCTTTACCTTAGTGGATGCTGGCTTAGGCTATACCTTTGAGAATAATGTTCGGGTAAATATGACGGTAACCAACTTGTTTGAGGAAGATTACAGAGCCATTTACGGGGCTCCAAAAATTGGCCGTCAAATCATAGTGAAAACCTATTTCGACTTTTAGGAGTCTAACCAAAATAGCACACCGAAGGGTAAAGCCAAATCTGGGGAGTTGCTTGTCAAGTAGCTCCTCAGGTTAAGTGTGTCGCTTAGCCCGGAAGAATTCTTGTAAGAGCTGCCTGGACTCTGCTTCCAAGATCCCGTATTCCACCTTCGTTTTGGGGTGTAAAAGCGCTTTCCCAAAGCGCATAAACCCTCTTTTCTCATCTTCTGCACCATACACTAGCCTATCCAGTTGTGCCCAAGCTAGCGCTCCCGCACACATCACGCACGGCTCAAGGGTAACGTAAAGCGTACAGTCTGTTAGGTATTTACTATTGAGGTAGTTTGCTGCTGCCGTTAGTGCAATGATCTCTGCATGGGCTGTTACATCACGGAGCTGTTCCGTGTGATTATGGCTACGAGCAATGATCTGGTTATCACAAACAATGACTGCACCGACCGGCACTTCTCCCATGTCTCTGGACTTCTCTGCTTCCCGCAAAGCCTGTCGCATAAAATGTTCATCACTATGTACACTTAATCTCATGTATATAAAGGTCAAAAATGGTGTGATAAAGAGCAAGTAATTGATCCAAAAAACTTTTGTCTTGCCTTTTTCTTTTGCCATCATTTGTTATACCTTTGCGCATGGAAACACAAAAAATGCAACTTGACAAAGTTTTAGGGGAAGCGCTTACCTTTGATGATGTATTATTGGTCCCCGCTTATTCCGAAGTCCTCCCGAGAGAAGTTAGTGTATCCACACAATTTACCAAAGGATTAAGGCTGAATGCTCCTATTGTATCTGCTGCTATGGATACGGTCACGGAGAATGTCCTGGCTATTGCAATCGCTCGCCAAGGAGGGATTGGTATTATTCACAAGAATATGACCATCGATGAGCAAGCAGAGCAGGTAAGGAGTGTGAAACGATCTGAAAGTGGAATGATCGTTGATCCAGTTACCTTGAAGGAGCAGGCTAAAGTAGGCGATGCACAAGCGCTGATGCGTCGTTTCAAGATTGGTGGAATTCCTATTGTCAATGGCCACAATAAGTTGATTGGTATTTTGACGAATAGAGATCTAAGATTTGAGAAGAACGAAAGTCGCTCGATTAAGGATCTAATGACCACAGAAAACCTAATAACGGCACCAGTCGGAACTACACTTGAACAGGCCCGTGATATTCTCCAACGTCACAAGATTGAAAAACTTCCCGTCGTAGATGATAGTCGATCTCTGGTAGGTTTGATTACTTATAAGGATATCATGAAGGTACAGGATTATCCAAACTCCTGTAAAGACTCATTGGGAAGATTGGTGGTGGGAGCCGCTGTAGGTGTTACGGCTGATATGCTAGACCGTGTCCAAGCGTTAGTTAATGTTGATGTCGATGCCATCTGTGTAGATACCGCTCATGGTCATTCTCGAGGGGTGTTAGAGGCGGTCAAGGCAGTAAAGGGTGAATTTCCGCATCTACAGGTAGTAGGAGGGAATGTAGCTTCTGCTGGAGGTGCTAGAGCGCTAGCTGATGCTGGAGCAGATGGAGTGAAGGTAGGAGTTGGACCAGGAAGTATCTGTACTACCCGAGTAGTAGCTGGGGTAGGGGTGCCACAGCTTTCTGCTATTATGCAAGCTGCAAAAGGTTTGGAAGGTACCGGTGTTCCTATTATTGGAGATGGTGGGATTCGGTACTCTGGAGACATTGTGAAAGCTTTAGCTGCCGGAGCCAGTACTATCATGGCAGGTAGTCTATTTGCTGGCGTGGAGGAAGCACCTGGAGAAACGGTGATTTTCGAAGGACGAAAATTCAAGATTTACCGTGGGATGGGGTCTTTAGGAGCCATGAAGCAAGGTTCTAAAGATCGCTACTTCCAGGATGTGGAAGATGATATAAAGAAACTAGTGCCCGAAGGTATTGAGGGACGTGTACCTTACAAGGGGACCTTGGCCGAGGTGATGATCCAATACTTAGGTGGTTTGAGAGCAGGTATGGGCTATTGTGGTGCTGCTAGTGTGGAAAAACTACAAGATGCCAACTTTGTGAAGATTACTGGGGCTGGCTTCCAAGAAAGTCACCCGCACAATATTACTATTACCAAAGAAGCGCCGAATTACAGTCGTCGCTAAGGTATACCGTTCGTTTTTACTTCCCATGGAGCGAGGATAGTTACTGGAGGGATAAGACCTTTTCCAATAACCATTCTCGCTCTGCCACTTTCTCAGCCTTTTGTATGGCTTTCCTAAGCTTTTCCAAACCTTCCTGATCGGTCCGCGTACCATTCAGCAATTGTGATGTGAATCGGATGAGGTTGAGGTAGTTTTCCTTGTGATACCCGATCCGTTTCTGACGATACACTAAACTCCGGAAACTATCCAGTAGTGACTGTAAGGCGCTGATTTCTTCCCGTTCATAGTACATCACCAGAAGCATCTTCCTCCCTTCGAGTCCATGCAACACATCCTTGAATTCCGTTTCTCTTAACAAACTCATTGCCTGTTGGAATTCTCCTTTCCGATAGTATAGGGTAGCCAGGTTGAAATTGAAGGTACTCAGGCGATATTGCTCTTCGATGTGATCTTGGTATTTTCGTAAGAACTGTTCAGTCCAACTGAAGGCTTTCAATCCCATTCCCGCTAAAGCAATGTTGTTATAGGTAAAGCGAGAGATATAGCCATTCTCGAGGAAGATGTCCGCTTCCAAGCCTTGCTGATAAAGGAGGAAAGCGTGCTGTAGGTAGTGTCTGCGGCCCTGATTTAGTTGTTGAATACAGTGATTCAAGGCAAATAGGTAAATCGACTTGAGTTCTGCCTTTGGGAATAGCGGCCCCGTTTCGGCTATCAAAGCCTGAAGCTTGGGGAAGGGATCATTTTGAGTAGCATCCGCTAAACTTTGATACAAAAAATAGAAAAGCATTAATTCTTTGTGCTCCTCATAGTCACCTTCTTCAATTTCGTGAAGTACAGCTGGGAGAAAAGGCAACTGATAGGTGTCTTTGAGCACCGTCTTATGAGATATAGCAACGCAAGCCTGTCGAAGTTGCTGCAGCATAAAATATAAGTTGCTGTGTTGGGTCCAGGACTGAAAGCCCATGCTTTGTTGTCGGGTTCGCAGTGTGGAGTCCGTGTACATTTCTTCATGAAAGGCACTTTTTTGGAAGTGATAGGATGGATTGCGAAGCGGGTGTTGCCTCAGCGCCCTTTCCAACCTATTGCTCATACTTGTAAAGGATCGTGGCAAACCACGAAGCCTAAGGCTGTGCAAGAGACTATTTTGTACCTGTAGTTTGTCTTCTTTCCATTGGGTATAGGCTAGGTAATTTTGCATGAGTTGGTAAAGAAAAGACATGAGGTACCGAATCTTCTTTTCGTCGTATCTATCCCCGGGATAGAGTACGCCAAATACCTGCTCTTTTTCCAATTTTTCTTCTAGGCCTCGAGGTAATACTTTCTTAAGATAGATTAACAATTGTATGACATCATTGCGACTGTTGTGAAAGGGAGACTGGACGAACTTCGTGGCTTCGATCCACTCCTTTCTTCCGAAAGTACCTAAAAGTTCTATTAATTGGCTATTCTTCATTTACTTGAAACATAGGCAAAATTTTTCAATAAAACATTGAAAAATAGATTTTTATACCTATGTATTTATTTTGAAAATTTGGCAAATGAATCCAATTGCTATTGGTTTTACTTCCTACCCTACCTACCTTGCCGACAGTTCAGATAGCTAAACTTAGAATGAATGTACCTATGAAGAATCAGCTAGTTTTCCTGTTGTGTTTTCTTGGATATACTTGCGTACTCTCCGCCCAAGGTTGGGAGATTACTCCCTTTAGAGGTGGTGTCGAAGACATTGTGGAGCACCCCGATGGGTTCATTGTGGGTACGGGTATTGACAAGGATCTAGGGCAAGCCGTTGCTTTTCGTTTGGATGCTACGGGAGAGACAGAGTGGAAAATTTCTTTAGAAGGGCGTATCGGCTATGGCATTTGTCAATGGTCAGATCATGACTTCTTTGTGATGGGCATTCATACCTCAGGACCGGCAAACGCCATTGCGGGGTCTTTCTTCCTGGCCAAGATTACGCAGGAAGGCGGGATACTATGGCAGAGGCAGTACAATAATGATCATGATTTGAAAGGGACCGAAATTATCCGGACACCAGATGATAATTTGGTGATTGTCGGACAAGCTTCTAGTGATGGCCGGAATTTGATCATGAAACTGTCGGAGGAGGGAGATATTATCTATAGCAAGGAGTATGCAGGAGGGCTTCCGCTGGAAACCATATATGCGCTACCAGATGGGAGGGTAATCATTGGTAGTCTAAATTATCAGAGTGACTTGGTTATACTAGACCAGGATGGAGAGGTAGAGGATTCTTATGCTTTTAATCAAGCCTTGAACATGATTCCCGTAGAGATTATTCCTGGCCCCAACGGGATGCTTACTACTTTATCTGTGACCACGGATCAGTCTATTCACTTCACTCAGATGAATTCGGAAGGAGAAGTGACTGCCCGTAATGATATTGATCGTTTTGTTGTTTGGGGGTCTGCGGATGGGGCAGCGACAGTAGATGGTACCTACGCCATTGCAGGTTATCTTTGGGATTACGAACAAGGTCAAACGGATGCTGATATTTTTCTCCATAAACTCGATGAGAATGGTGAGACGGTTTGGTCGCGGGCTTACGGTCGTGTGTCTAGTAATGGGGCAGCGAACGAGTACTTTGGAGAAGTACGAAGTACGGCCGATGGAGGTTTTCTCCTATGTGGAGGAAGTGATGAAATGGGCTATGTTGTCAAGACGGATCGGCACGGAAATACCTTCTCCAACCAGTTGCAAGGTCAAGTTTTTTATGATTTGAATGAAGATTGTATGATTTCAGACGGGGATCTAAGCCTGCCTCAGTGGGTTGTTCAGGCCGTAGGTCAGCCAGGGACCTTCTATGGCCTTACGGATGAGGACGGTAATTATCAGATAAATCTGCCTGCTGGAGTATTTGAAATTTCAGCACTTACACTAAATCCATATTGGGGCATAGTTTGTTCAGGGAACCGCACTTTGAGTTTTGGATTGGAAGGAGATGTTCAAACCCTGGATCTACCTATGAAAGCCATCGTTTCTTGTCCGATAATTGATGTTTCGATTGCTAGTGGTCGACTTCGCCGTTGTTTTGCAAGCACTTACGAGGTCGATTACTGCAATACCGGTACGGCATTGGCTACTGATGCCTACATCGACCTGACGCTAGATCCCTTTTTGATTATTGATTCTGCAGACTTAGCTTATACTCCTATCGAAGAAAAGGTATATCGCTTTCAGGTCGGTGACCTCGAGGTGGGACAATGTGGAAGTTTCCGTGTCTTTACCACCTTGGAGTGCAATCAATCTATTCCTTTAGGGCAAGTCCACTGCGTCCAAGCCAATAGCTATCCCGATACGACCTGTCTGCAACCCAACCAGACTTGGGATGGGGCAGAGATTGAAGTGGAAGGTTATTGCAGATCTGATTCCATCTTTTTTAAGATCGCCAATGTTGGGGTAGGGGATATGACCTCTCCTTTGACCTATATCGTGATCGAAGATCAAATCATTTTGTTCGAGAAGACTTTCCAGTTGGATCAAGGAGATTTTCTTATCGATACCATCGTTGGGATGGGAGCACAATACACCCTGATTGCGGAGCAGTCGCTCGGAGGGTTTGGCAGTTTATACCCTAATGTAAGTGTTCTCAATTGTAGCCATACACCTACTGCTTTGGCATTGCAATTACATCATGACGATGACCGACCTTCACGGGATGTTCATTGTTTAGAAAATGTAGATTCTTATGATCCTAACGATAAGCAAGCCACCCCCAGCGGCTGGGGCTATGAGAAGTTGATACTCCCCAATACGCGTCTTGAATACAAAATCCGATTCCAAAATACAGGTACAGATACGGCTTACCAGGTCATCATCAAGGATCGTATAGCGGAGAATTTAGACATCAAAAGTCTCCGTCCGGGAGCAAGTAGTCATTCCTATTCTTGGGGAATTGGGGAAGGTCGATATCTCAGTTTTACATTTGAAGATATTGACTTGCCGGATAGTACTACAAACCTGATCGCCTCTCAAGGTTTTGTGACTTTTACTATTGACCAAAAGGCAGATCTCCCTCTTGGCACCATCATTGAAAATACAGCCGCGATATATTTTGACTTTAATCCACCGATCTTTACCAATACCTCCAAACATAAGGTGGAGAATCTCTTCGACAATTTGCCCACTAATTCCATTGAAGCGGTACGGCCACAGATGATCGTAAAGGTTTTCCCGCAACCCACCCTGGATCAGGCCTTTTTTGATATCCAAGGTGTTCCAGCGCAGCGGGTGCATTTGCAAGTATATGACCTGTCAGGTAGACTATTAGAAGAGCAGAGCTATGAAAACTTAACGTTTACCTTGGATAGCGGGCATCTTTCGACTGGCTTATATATCTATTCGCTACGTTTGGAAGATGGCCGCTTCTGGCAGGGCAAGCTTGCGATCCTCGGGCAGTAGGACATCGGGTTTATCGCAATACATCAAATACCCGAGAATATTTCACCGTAAAACTCCGATTCCTGATTAAACCATCAGCCTGTGTCTCATTGTACACAATGAATAAGCCTGTATTGGCTTGCTGCAGCCAACCAAAACGAACATTGGAAGACCAGATTCCACTAACATTATTGTATTGGAAAAGACTTTGCAAAAAGATCAAAGGGGTGAAGGAATAAGAGAGTCGTGCTCGGAAGATGTTGGTTGTGAAATCTCCATTAGGTAATTTGATGTCATTATTGATTAAACTCCATTCGGAATTGAACCGATCTCCCAGACGAATGGCTAGTGTTCCGCTCGTTGCATAGCGCTTTCCACCGAAGAATCCTCCAATTACGGAGCGAATATTGATAGAGACCGGCTTACTAGGATTGGTCCAGAACACAAATTGACCTTCGTGATGATCATAAGTGCCCTGGGGAACGATCACACCTTTTGAGATTTCAAAATCTTCAACCACACCTTCTGTGGTTAAGTTGATTCCAGTATGAAGTTCCGTACCGTTTTTCCATTCCCAATGGTTGTCTATGTGCAGGAAGCTAGTCACGAGGAAATTATCAAAGTTCCAATAAGAACGATAAGAGATGTGTGGTCGGAGTTCAAGGATTCCAATGAAATTTTTCGGTCGGATTTGCTTTAGAATGCGGAATTCTGGTTTCCGGAAAGCATCTCGTAAAAGGAAGCCTACCTCTGGATTGAATCCTTCCCCTACTTCGGTATAGGCGGCCGTGAGATCGAGGCCATTCCACAAATAATTGGATTTGAATTGGAAAGAATGGGCTTGGTCATCGATGCCCGGCGTAGCCGTCTGCGCATAGAATCCAGATAACTGTGCTTTCTTGCCTATACCCAATCGTCCATCCACTGCGTAGGTACGATTGTAGTCATCTTCAACTTCCCCCATACCCTGCCGATTGATGAAGGCCGCACCAATGGCCGAGCGGGCGGCAAATTCGTGATTGACTCTTGCCACCGTAAAATTGTTGGGATCAATGGCTTCTTCTTCTACTTCTTCCGTAAACATATTGAGAAAGCCCACGTTGGTCTTATTGATTTTTCCGGAAAGCCTGGCCCCGCCAATGATGGGGACCTGACGACCTTCTGAGCCAATCCCGATACGTCGACTAAAGAATAGATCGACTTCTCCAGGACTTCCCACCGAAAACTGTCCAGCGTTTTCTAAAAAGAAGGGCCTTTTCTCCGGGAAAAATAGATTGAAGCGATCGAGGTTAATTTGTTGATCATCCACTTCTACCTGAGCAAAATCCGTGTTGTAAGTGAGGTCTAAAGTTAGACTAGGGGTGATACTGTATTTAAGATCTACGCCTACTTCTGGCTTGACGATCGTTTCACTATCCTCCTCCTGATAATCTTTTGCTGCTTGCCCTAAAATATATGGGATTACTTTCAGGTTGCCCGGACTCTTCAAGTTCAGTCCACTCAAGGTACCCGCCATGGAGACCCGGTTCAAGTCAAATTGTATGGGCATCGGAGCCCAATAGGCGATCTCATTGGTTTTACGGATATTTCTTCGGAAGTTGAAGCCCCATTGCTGGTTTTCGCCGGAATTGAAACGTAAAGTACGTAGAGGAATGGCAAATTCGGCACTCCAGCCGAAGGGACCTGCTTTGGCCTTCACCTCCCAGGAAGCATCCCAATTGATATTGAACCCGCCAATAATTCCTCCTTGTTGCCGATTGGCGTTGAAATTGCCCTGCCCTTCATTATTTACCTGCGCATCGTACTCAACCCCTTGAGAATTAGTGCCAAAAATGAAGCCATTTTGTCCGTCGATGTAGAAAGTAGTGGCAGTATAAGCTACATACACTTGTGTTTTTTCCGAGGCGGGCTGCCCGGCATTGGGCTGCACCTGTAGCAACTCCGTGATGGCATCCATGGAATTCCAGATTTCGTCTGCCAATACCTCCCCATCGATCAAAGGAGATTCTTCCAGCAGAATAGCTTGCGTATTTGGTCGTTCGATTTGGCTTAAGTTGACTTGGCCAGAGCTGCTTTGCGGAAATAGGCTCAGTAGGCAAAAGCCCAAGAACAGTTGCTTGAGTTTTTTCATGGTCGTTTCGTTTTGTCTAGCGAGTAATACCGAAGAGCGATAATCGTCTACTATTTCTTGGCCTTCTTTTTCTTTTTGCTGGATTTAGCCAATGGGTTGAAATCCAGGCAGGCCTGTACCCAATTGGAAAGATCATCATCAATGTCTAAGCCTTCGGGTTCTATGAAAACATAACCTTTCATTGGCCTTCCAGTGAAGTCCATGGCTCTGATACCCGATTTTTCAAGGGCAGTTTCCTGAGCGTCCGGTCCGATCCGGGCCATCATCTCTTCCTTGACGACTCCCATACACATTTTGTCGTCGACCATAAAGCACAGACCTCCCATCATTTTTTTCTCCAGAAAATCTACGTCTTTATCTATTAAGATTTGCCGTAACCGATCGGCTAGTAATTCATTGTATGCCATATGCTTATCTTATGGTTCGCTGTTAATTATTGGGAGTTTAATGCCTGCCAAAAGGGACTCACGACGTCCAACCATTTTTCTGGGGCTTCGATTTGCGCGAAATGTCCCACTCCGGGTATCAGGCTAAATTTGGCTTGGGGCATCACCTTCTCCCTTAAATGATTGGCCACCGCCATTGGGGCCACCACATCTTGATCCCCCCAGCATATCTGGAGTGGGATCTTGGTATGCTTCAAAGGAGGGAGCCAACGGTGATCTTGGAAACGCTTGCGATCATTTAGGTAGCGGATAATGATATGGAATAGCTTTCTGCCTTCCTTATGGACGATCCCAGCCCACATCAACTGGATGGCTTCTTCACTCATTCCAGCACTTTCACTAGCACTTTTTACCTGTTGCCGGAACATTGGGAAATTCAATAATTTCCCCAGTATGGGCCCACCACGTTTGGTGAGTAACCATTTTTGAGTTATCCGTAGCTTAGCCTTTTCTAGCACCATATTTCCATTGGTAAAGGTGGCTGACAATATACCTGCCGAGAACCAAGCCGGAAGGACGTCCAGCTCATGCCGGGCAATTAACTCCGTCAGAACGGTATCGCCCATGTCGTGTGCCAAGATATGGCCTCCAGTTATGCCATAATGTTTCCATACCCACAAAGCACAATCTGTCTGTTCAAAAAGGGAATAGGTATATCCGCTCAAAGGTTTATCACTCATCCCATATCCCAGAAAATCAAAAACAACAATTCGCTTGAAGAAGGTCAGCAATCCCTCGATAGTCCCTTGATAAGAATAAGAAGATTCTGGAAATCCATGAATAAGAAGCAGCGTATCCGCTGGTGCCGCCTGGGCGTCTCCATATTGCTTGTTGAAGATTTTGTGTTCAAAGGGCCCCATGCTGATATATTGGCCGTCAGCAGCCCAATCCAAAAGGGTTTTCGGTAAGTTGTTAGTCGACATCTATTTTGGCTTTCGATCCGGTCTTAATTGATGAAAAGTAGTTGTTTTATTGACTTCTAGAATCAAAAGGTACGGAACTTCATCCGACTTTTCTAGTGTCGCAGAGCGTCAAGGCAGTCAAGCAGTTTCCATAATCACTAGGCCCTAAATCTGATGACCTGTCTAGAAATTTCGATAAAGTCAGTTCCAAATTGCAACTATTAGCGAGAAAAGTCATCTTTGAAAGAAACCCGACTCACATGTTATCTCACATCATCAAGCTGGCGTTTCGCAACTTCCGACGCCACAAAAGCTCCTTTTTTATCAATCTTATCGGCCTTTCTACTGGTTTAGCTTGTGCCTTATTGATCCTACTTTGGGTACAGGATGAATTGCGGATGGATAAATTCCATGCAAAGGATGATCGCTTGTTTCAGGTGATGGAACATCAGCAGTATGCAGAGGACATCATGACGACCTCTTCCACGCCTGGTTTGCTAGCGGAAACGCTCGCCGATGAGATTCCGGAAATTGAGCACGCCGCTACCTGGAACTGGCGGATGAATAATACGCTAACCGTCAAAGAACAAAATGTCAAGAAATATGGGCACTGGGCTGGGCCGGACTTCTTCCACCTATTTAGCTTTGATTTGACCCAGGGAACGCCCAATGATGTACTGAAGGAGATGAATGCCATCGTAATCTCCGAGAGCCTAGCTAAGTTGTTGTTTGGCTCTGGAGAAGAAGCTATGGGAGAGTCCATTGAAATCGAGCACGACGAGGTGTATGCCGTGACTGGTGTTTTTGAAGACCTACCTTCGAATTCTTCTCGACAATTCGACTTTATCCTCAACTTTGAAAAGTATAAAAAGGAAAATGAGTGGATTCGAAATTGGGGCAGCAACTCTCCTCAGACTGTAGTAACCTTGGTAGAAGGGGCGGATGCAGATGCGGTGAATGAAAAGATTGCTGGATTCGTGGGTAAATACACCGAGAATTCCAATGTCACCTTATTCTTGAAGCCCTTCTCAGAGCGCTACCTCTATGGCCGGTACGAGAATGGTAAGCAAGCGGGAGGGCGAATCGATTACGTTCGACTCTTTTCCATTATAGCGGTGTTTATATTGATTATTGCCTGCATCAATTTTATGAATTTGTCTACCGCACGAGCCTCAAGACGGGCCAAGGAAGTCGGTGTAAAGAAGGCTATTGGTGCGATGCGGGGCGCATTGGTGCGGCAGTATCTGGGCGAATCCATTTTAATAGCTGTATTCTCATTGCTGGTTGCCGTAGGTTTAGTGGCCTTATTCCTACCGCAGTTTAATTTGATCACGGATAAAATGCTAAGTCTGCGTTTTTCCCCTACGATCATTTTCTCCTTTTTAGGTATCACCTTATTTAGTGGCTTATTGGCAGGAAGTTATCCTGCTCTGTATCTTTCTTCTTTCCGGCCTGTGACGGTTTTAAAGGGAGAGATCAAGACTTCTCTCGGCGAACTCTGGGCACGTAGGGGATTAGTGGTGTTTCAGTTTACCCTATCCATAATCCTGATCGTTGCGGTGATGGTTGTCTATCGGCAGATCCAGTTCGTTCAGACACAGAATTTGGGATATGATAAAGAGCAATTGATCTATTTCGGTATGGATGGACGGCTTGCAGATCAGACCGAAGCCTTCCTCTCGGAAGCCAAGCGTATACCTGGCATTGAAAACATTTCTACCATTTCTCACGATTTGGTAGGTCGACAAAACAATACCAGCGGTTTGCAATGGGATGGAAAAGATCCTGAAGATCGGATACTTTTCGAGCACGTTAGGATCAATTATGACCTTTTGGAAACGATTGGGGTTGAATTGACAGAGGGCCGCTTTTTCTCGGAGGAGTTCGGTGCAGATTCTAGCAAGATTATCTTCAATGAAACGGCCGTTAAGATCATGGGGATGGATGACCCTATCGGGCAGAAGATTCGTTTATGGGACGAGTACGATATGGAAATTATTGGGGTGGTCAAGGACTTTCATTTTCAGTCGCTTCACGAGGCGGTTGAACCTTTGTTTTTCCGTTTGGCGCCAGAGAGTACTTGGGCTATGATGGCTAGACTGGAAGCGGGTAAGGAACGAGAAGCCCTGGCAAGTTTGAAGAAATTCTATGAAGACTTCAATCCAGGATTCTCCTTTGATGTCGAATTTACGGATGAACAATATGCTCGACAATATGCGGCAGAACAGCGAGTCGCATCACTATCTCGCTACTTTGCTGGTTTTGCGATCTTGATTTCTTGCCTAGGTTTATTCGGCTTGGCTATGTTTACGGCAGAACGAAAGAAGAAGGAAATCGGTATTCGGAAGGTACTGGGGGCTACCGTATCTAATATTGTCGTCCTGCTCACCAGAGATTTCACCCGTTTGGTGCTGTTTTCTATCATCCTGGGGCTACCCATTGCTTATTTTATGGTGAGTAGATGGCTGAGAGCTTTTGCTTACCACATTGAGTTGAACCCCTGGTTTTTTGCTTTGGCAGGTTTGGTGGTGATGCTGATATCCTGGGCAACGGTAAGTTCGCAAGCGCTGCGTTCGGCCCATGCTAATCCAAGGGATTGCCTACGAAATGAATAAGCCCATTTTTTCGTGCTTGTCTGAAGACAGGGCACTATCCACCGGGATGGCGCCCTGTTTGCATATAGGCTTACTGGATGGGCACGGAAACTTTAGTGTCTGCCCATTTCAAAACTAGGGCGGCAGATCCTTGTTCTGAGAGTTCAATGGTGAAAAGTTCGACGGATTCCGCGAGCTTTTGAACCGCGGCATCGACTTGCAGCACATCCGCGGCGGGATCTCTCGAAGCTTCACTGTTGAAGTTTACCCCCCAACTATACTGCTTCTCATTGAAAATTATCTTCCAGCTCTGTTCCCCTGGGATTGTCCACAGGGTATACTTCCCAGCCGGAAGTTTACCACCACCGATACTGAGATCTTTATTGGTGGTAATAGTGGTAGCTTCATTTGCTCCTGTTCTCCATACTACACCATAGGGAACCAATCCACCAAATATCTCCCGACCTTTCACGGAAGGTCTATTGTAATAAACGCTTAGTTCCATATCCCCCTGTGTATACTCTATTGTATCTTCGGGGCTGTGTTTTTTGGTTTGTGCTTGCAGCACCTTAAAGGCTATAAAGAGGATAACCGCCAAGGACCCGATAATGATCCCTGTCCATTTAAGAAACTTTTTCATGATCAAAGTATTATTGAAAGAAGGAATGTGTGTTTCGAAAATCTGCTGGACTTGAAGCTGGTTTGTGCGCTAAGGTACGAAGATCAGGACTTGCAGACGGGGATTTTCGATCAGTGAACCCAACAGCTATACCTTTCTCCGAAGGAGATTTGATTGGCCGACAACGCAAAAACTAGGATGAAGAACATCTTGTATTTACTATTGGCAACAGCCACGTGGGGGCTAAATTTCTTCTTGGCTAAACTCATGATGGAAAGTAGCTCTGCGCTACAGGCTGGTTTTTGGCGTTATTTCATTGCTGTGCTTATTCTGATTCCCATTTTGTGGAAGCAATTACCCTCCTGGAGTCTAGTGTGGCAAAATAGTAAGTTACTGCTAGTTGTAGGCTTAGTAGGGATTTTTGGGTTCAATTACTTTTTCTTCATCGGGCTTTCGGGGACCTCAGCGATTAATGCTGCCCTGATCATGAGTTTGAACCCCGCTCTCACCTTGGTTTTAGCCTGGATTATGTATGGCCACAAGATATCAGCTGCCCAAGGAATTGGGATACTCTTGGCTTTTCTTGGGGTGTTGGTTTTAATCAGTAAAGGCAAGCCTTGGCAATTGGAAGGTTTGGTGATGGAACCCGGAGATACCTATATGTGGATAGCTAACTTTGCTTTTGCTGTCTATCACTTAGGGGTGAGGAAATACAAGGGGAATTTGGAGAATATTCATTTTACGTTCTTTACTACGCTGATCTGTTGCTTTTGCTTCTTATTGGTTATTCAACCCTATCCCCTGCAGGAATTAACGACCTATCCAGCTGAATTCTGGTATGCCGCCATCGGGATGGGAGGACCTGGTACAGCGCTAGCTTATTTCGCATGGAATCATGGAGCAGCGGGTCTTGGATTAGGCAGAGCTGCAGTATTTATGAACACGGTGCCTTTCTTTACCTCTATATTCGCACTGCTATTCGGAGCCACGCTCTATCTCTTTCATCTGTGGAGTGGCCTGCTCATTATATCTGGCTTATTGGTTATTCAGTTGCAGCAATGGCGCGCGACTCGCTGAGGTTTTCTTCGTTGCAGGAATCCTTCGTTGGGGTAATAATGGGGAACCTAAGCAGGAATGCACTGCCCTTACCAGGCTTGGAATGCATAATGCGAATGTCACCATCCAATCGATCTAGAATTTTTTTAGCTGTAGCTAAACCAATACCAGTTCCTATATAATCTTGGCGATTGTGTAAGCGCTTGAATAGGTCAAATATGTACTGATGAAATTCCGTCTCTATGCCAATTCCATTATCTGTGATTAGAAATTGATGATACCTAGAAGTGGCATCGTAGTGAATCTCCACTTTCGGTTCTTGGCTATCGTTGTAAAGGAACCCATTTTCTAATAAGTGTTTGAACAACATGAAAATCAGCCGTTCATTACCATAAATTACAGGGAGATTATGAGAAAGTAATTTTCCTCCTTTTTCTTCAATGATTTCAGAAAGATTGGATTTTAATCTATCAATCAAGATTTCCATTTCGAAGCACTGGAATACTTCCTGCTGCTGCTTGTCAATGTTATTGTACAACAAAAGATTGTTGATCAACAAATGCAACTGCTTACCGTTCTGCACGATGTAGTGAAAATATTCCTCCAATTTGGAATTGGCAGGTACTTCTCGTAGCGCAAGATTGGTGAAACTGACAATATTTCTAATGGGCTCTTTGATATCGTGGGAAAGCAAATGATTGAACCGTTGGAGTTCTTCCCGTACTTCTTGAAGGGGAGCCGTGCGATCCAGTTGCAACTGCAGTTTTCGCTGTTTTGTAACATCCTGAGCAATAAAAATTCGCTTCTGATCCGCTACACTAAGATGACTCTGAAGCCTAACCCAGCGATAATGCCCGCGCTTATCCCGAATTCTTAACTCCAAAGGGCGTGAGGGTTCCTCACTTTTTCTCAGTGCCTTTTGTGCCTGGGGGGCATCCTCTTCATGTAACAAGGAGAAGATATCCGAACCTTTAATCTTATCTCCGGAGTAACCCAGGGCCTTTTGAAAAGCCGGGTTTACCGCTTCAATGGCTCCGTAAAGGGAGGAAATAGCAATGAGATCCGTTGATAGCTCGAAGACTTTTAATAAACAGTTCATGGTGTGGTCGCTAATGTACATGATTTGTGATCTTCTAATCCTACTTTCCAATAAACAGGTCAACCGGGGGAACGGTTAGTCAGTTCTTAAAGCAGTCAGTACCTGCCTTACAATAGTGACAGTTACAGTATGTGTAACCCTATTGAGGTATAGTGTATAGTCTGCTCTCAGTCGTATTATCAACTTTGGCTTTTACAGGAAAATGAAGGAATAGAGTCTAGGCTAGTTCGGTCGAAATAAGCTGTTAATCTGAGTGGTTGAGTAAGGCTTGTTCAAAAATGTTTGGGCGAAGGTTTCTGCTCTTTGAATTTTCTTTCCTTCCAGACAAAAGTCCAGGCTTTAAACCTTTAATGAATCGGTATTATTTGATTTTTGTGACATAGCAAAAGTGTTGATGTATACATCTGCATATGGGGGAGAAGGTATACTATTGATGCCTGGGCGTTCCTAGAGAAGGTTTTCTTCTTGCTTGAATTCAGATAATAAGCCCTTAAATACAACAATTCGGCAATTCGGCCGTAAACCCCTACCAGGAATGCTAGTGTTATTCCTGATAAGCCTCATATTTGGCAGAAAGCCTACGTTTTACCCTACCACTCAATTCTGGTCTCATTATAAGTAGTGTGACAATAGTAATCTTCAAGTTTCTGGTAGTGTGTTTTTATGGCCAGACAAGGCAGAAAAATCGCACCCCTGTCCAGCCGGCCAGGCGGGATAGCGTAGGCTAAGTAAGATTTTTTCTAACGAAGACTAGACGAAAAAGACGCAGCAGAAAAACACGAGTATCTATTGTCACACTACTTACGAATATGATTTCAATTACTTTTGCATAGTACGCTGGATGTTCAGACTGCTATCTTATAATGCTAGAAGACCATGTCAAAAAAGAAAATTCGCTTATTGGTTGATGCTCGTGTATTGGAAGGAGAAGCACAGGGAAGTGCAACTTATCTTAGAGAATTATATCGAGCATTTATGCATGCTTATGGAGATCAATACGAGCTATTCTTTGCTGCAGAGAATGAGCAGGCCATTCGCGATCAATTTCCAAAACAATATCAATTTGGCTTTATTCCTTTGCATACAGGAAGCCGAACCAAGCTGTACGGCAAGGTTTTTCCCAAATTGATTAAAGAATGGAAGATCGATTGGGCGCATTTTCAGTACATGGTTCCATTTTTCAAGAAGTGTGGCCATATTGTCACAACTCATGATGTGTTATTTTTGGACTTCCCGCAGCAATTTCCTTGGACATATCGAACCAGTAGAAGGATTTTGTTCAAACTGGCCTTTTGGAATAGTGACATCAAAGTCACCGTGTCAGATTACTCGAAACGAGCCATTAGTCAGCATTTTGGGGTTCGATCGGAGGAAATCGTCGTGACGCCCAACGCTGTACGTGCACAATATTTTGAGGAACATGATAAAACCCAGATCCGCCAAGAATTGGAAAGCCAGCATGGGATCAAGGATTTTGTTCTATTCGTAAGTAGATTGGAACAAAGGAAGAATCATCGTTTGTTGCTGGCAGCCTTTGAGAAACTGGAGTTATACGATGATTATCAGTTGGTGTTTGTTGGGAATAATTCTCTAGATGATGAGGCCTTGCAAGGCTTGGTAGAAGAAGCGCTGCGCAAGTATTCGGGACGCTTCCATTGGTTCCGTCAAGTCGATGAGCCGCTTCTTATGCAATTATATCGAGGTGCGAAGGCTTTTGTTTACCCTTCCTTGGCGGAAGGATTTGGTATCCCTCCACTAGAGGCTGCTGCCTGTCTAGTGCCTACCCTATGCGCCAGCAATACGGCCATGACAGATTTTACATTTTTCGGAAATAATTTGTTCGATGCGGATCAGCCCGAGCAATTCTATGAGAAGTTGCATCGCGTTTTGCAATCTACGCCCAATGAGGAGGAACTCCTCGATATTGCACAGCAGATCAAACAGAAGTACAGCTGGCGTTATGCCGCCCAAGTAATCCACGAATCCATCACTGGCCAGAAACCTTCTCCTCAACCTAAGAAAGCACAGATGGCTAAGCTCTAGGCTTAGATGATACAGCATAATATGACTGAGTTCTGGGTGGGCAACATCCAGAACTCAGCCGCTAACTCACGACCCCTCATCCCATTGAGCTGCACTACGGTAGTGTACTCCTCCGATAAGTTTCCCAAGTGACTTGTTCCGCCCCATTTTCCAAAAAATGAATGATAATGCTATTTTTGGACGGAGATCAGAGTATCCAAAAATGAACAAGCTAGATCATTCTTTCTATCAAAATACTGATGTTGTCGCCGTAGCCAGGCAATTGCTTGGTAAGTATTTGGTTACGGAATTTGACGGCTTGTACTGCAGCGGTTTGATTACTGAAGTGGAAGCCTATCGAGCACCGGATGACAAGGCTTGTCACGCCTATAATAATCGGCGCACTAAACGGACAGAGATTATGTTTTGGCCCGGTGGTGTAGCCTACGTCTACCTTTGTTATGGGATTCATCACTTATTCAATGTGGTGACAGGTGACGCGGAGATGGCTCACGCCGTCTTAATAAGGGCGGTGCAAGCAGAGGAAGGTCTGGAGACAATGGAGCGTCGACGAGGCATGTCTGCCCGGAAACCACAATTAAGCTCGGGTCCCGGCGTTATGTCTAAAGCGATGGGGATTACGACAGATTGGACGGGACAGAGTTTGGTAGAAGACGGGAGTCCGATTTGGATAGAAGATAGAGGCTACGAATTGAGGGAGCAGAACATCGGAGAAAGTACTCGAATAGGGGTGGACTATGCTGAGGAATGTGCCTTATGGCCTTGGCGTTTTTTCCTAAAAGACACCAAATGGGTAAGCCGATTCAAGCCTCCGAAGTTAAGCCAGAACTCCCCTTAATCACCCCATAATAATCTAATTCAAGAAATGATGAAAAGACTACTGGGACTGTTATTGTTTTTACCCCTTACGATTTGGGCGCAGTACGCAGATGACGACCTTCAATTCATTGATCACACCTATGTTGAAAATATCAAGTCGGTCAAGTTGAATGTGGCCAATCTACCGCTCAGCATGCCTGTGATCAATTTAGATTCAAGAGTCCCCTTGATGTTGTCCTTTGATGACCTAGATGGGGAGGTGAAAAACTACATTTATACCGTACAGCACTGTGATATAAATTGGGAACCCTCCAACCTGGTAGATACAGACTATCTAGATGGGTATATGGACGATGATATTGATCAATATAACTTCAGTTTTAAGACCAATCAGGCCTTTGTCCATTACGAGCTGCTCTTGCCTAATGATGATTTCCAATGGACCAAATCGGGCAACTATCTTCTGAAAGTATATGAAGATGAAGATGAACAACGATTAGTGCTTACGAGGCGTTTTGTGGTGGTTGATCCTAAGGTAAGTGTGAGTGCTAAAGTAGTGATGCCTGCTCTGGTCAGTAAGTCGAAGACACACCAAGAAATTGATTTTGCAGTTGACTACGAAAAGTTTCCGATGCGTAGCCCACAGCAGGAATTGAAAGCGGCGGTATTACAGAATGGTCGTTGGGACAATGCCTACACCGACCTTTCTCCCAATTTCACTCGCTTGGGTGCCGTTGTATTTGACTATCAGAATAAGATTGTCTTTCCAGCGGGCAAAGAGTTTCGCTTTGCAGATATTAGGAGTTTCAGGTTTGGGACGCCCAGTATTGCCATTGTGGAGGAGGTCAATGGAACGTATGAGGTAGCTTTGAATATAGAGGAAAAACGCTCCAATGTACACTATGTAAGTTGGGAAGATTTTGGTGGGAGTTTTGTGATTGAAACCAGAGATCAGCGCAACAATGAGTTATCCGCTGACTACGGCAACATCTTCTTCTCCCTGGCTGTAACGGCACCTTTGTACGATGAGGAGATCTATATTTTTGGAGGGCTCACCGATTGGCAGTTAAAGGAAGAGTTTAAAATGATCTACAATCCGGCAGTCAATGCCTATGTAGGGAAGTCCTATTTGAAGCAGGGGGTCTATGATTTTATGTACGTTACGGTGCCGCGAGATCCTAAATTGCGAAAGAAAGCAATGCCGAATCTGGAGGAGTTAGAAGGAAACTGGTTCGAAACGGATAACAACTACACGATCTTGATCTACTACAAGCCCTTTGGTGAAAGATACCACCAAGTTATTAGTGCTAGGACTTTTAGCTCTTTGGATCGGTAACAGGAGGAATACTACAATTTGGATGAAATGAAAATTGCCAATTGGGAAATGGTCCAATTGGCAGTTTTTTTTGGCATCTTTAAGTTAATTGGTAAAAATGTATTTTCTTTTGGCCCTTGACTCTGATCAATTAGGGACGAATAAAGGAAAAACTGTTCCCTTCCAAATTTGATATCTGAAGCCTTTAGATGCTATTTTGCTTTAGCATATAGAGAACCCAAACGCTATGACTCTCTTCGTATTTACCCCTTAATTTAGTTTAGTTGTTGTCATGATATTTCTCGTTTATACAAAATACAATAGTAGGACGATTCAGGAAAGTATAGGGGAAAGTGAATATAGCTACTACTTTGTGTTGAAGAAATTCTTGCCAGTCCTCGAGAAAATCGGAGAAGTGCAGCGAGTGGAAAACCCATTGCTGGAAGTAGATCCGATTTATCAGCAAGCCCTGCAAGTTGGTCAGGCCTGTTTCTTTCTCAGTTTCACCGCACCTCACAACACGATCTTGGGTTTGGAATGTCCAACGATACCTGTTTTTGCCTGGGAATATGATACGATACCTAATGAAAGCTGGGATGGCATTGAAACAAATGATTGGGTGTATGTCCTCAAGCGTTTAGGTGCCGCGATTACTCATTCTAACCATAGTGTACAAGTGGTTCAAAAGGAACTAGGTAAAGATTTTCCGATCATTTCCTGCCCTGCACCTTTGGAAAAACGATTTTCCCTTAAGTTAGAACAAATTCAAAGTAAGCGGCCTGTCCATCAATATACCTTGAACCTGAGCAAAGAAGTGATTGATTCGAAAGAAGTAAAGGGACGGCTCTTGAGTAGTAAAAAAAGTATGGCCGACCGGATCGAGATTACGCATGTACTTTTGCAGACTTGGTCGCATAAGGTACTGGAGGATATGATTCCTCATAGATTGTATCGGTTTATCCGAAAGACCTACCTGTTGACGGGGACATTAGTTGCGCAAACACTGCGGTTTGTTAGTGCGATGATTAAAAAATTGAGGCCAAGTTCAACTGGGAAGAAAAATAAGGAGGATGCTTTTCCGAACCAGGAACAAAACGCCGTAGATACTACGACGGTCTCAGGGGTAATCTACACCTCAATACTTAATATTTTTGATAATCGGAAGAACTATTCAGATATGCTTACCGCATTTTGCTTTGCCCTGAAGGACCAGCCCGATGCGACGCTGATTCTGAAAACGCCGATCATGGGGAGTCCTTATTTTTATCGAGAAAAGGTGACGAATTTTCTACGAAAGCTACCCACCTTTAGCTGCCGGGTGTTGGTCATCGGCCATTACCTGGATAGCGGGTCCTACTTGAAATTGCTGAAGGCCACCAGCTTCTATGTAAATACCTCCTACGGTGAAGGACAATGCTTACCTCTAATGGAATATATGGCCACAGGGGTGCCTGCGATCGCACCAAAGGCGACAGCCCTGGCGGATTATGTTGACGATTCAAATGCTTTTACCTTGAAGACCTGCGCTGTCCCGACGGCTTGGCAACATGATGAGCGTAGGGCCATACGTACGGTTCAGCATCGCCCTGATTGGTATGCCTTGGTGGAAGCTTACCAAGCCAGCTACGATATGGCTAAAAATAGACCAGAGGAGTATCATGAAATGAGTTCCAGTGCTCATGCTACTTTACGAGATCATATTTCAGCGGAGAAAGCGCAGGAGAAATTAAAGCTGTTTTTTAAAGGATTGCTTGTTGTTTAGGGTTATTCAATCGTTTATATGGGCTTAAAAGCTAACATATCATTTCTAATCGAAAGCGTCGGTAGGTGGCTCAATAGAGAATCGCTTAAGAAGCGATATCGCAGCACAAGAATCCGTCTTTTGAAGCCAGAAGCCAATAAAAGAGCCTTTCTCGTTCTAGGACCTGAATCTCATGGTACACACCTGGTGACCGATATTCTCTTGAACGCGGGTTGCATAGGTCACGCGGGTAACCATGTACCCTGGCAACCTGACAATAAGGAACTCATTCGCGGGATCAAAAAGCCTTGGGAGTATACCTTCCCCACTGATTTGCAACCTTGGGATCGGCAATTACCTACGGTAGAAGATCCGATTGTCTGGAGACGCAGTATCCCGCATGGTAAGCAGTGGATAGATATCAGTGATATGATCAATATCCTGAAAGAGCGCCACTATGCGGTGCATGTAGTAGTTGTAACTCGCGATCCCTTTTCAGCCATCCATTCCCAACTGAAGTGGCGTCACGTAAAAAGCCTGGAGAAGGGAAAGGCTAATGTATCCAGGGCCTACCTACATATATTTCGGCATTTATCGCGATCGAGAACGCCCTATACCTTGGTCAGTTACGAATCTCTGGCTTCCTATCCCAAGGCCCAGGATTTTTTGTTGGAGCAGATTGGCTTGGAGCTGCCAGAAAGAAGATGGCCGATATACGATGGTAACCGCAAATGGCATGATATCAAAGCGGAAGATACTCTAGCGGATTTTCCCGAAGGATGGTATCCTTGCAAGGCGGGACACAAGGGGAGATACTTTGAGCAAGTAGAGAAAGGCTATCAAAAGATGAAGGAGCAAGAGTTGATCATATGTGGCTTAGCCCGGGATGTCATGCAGGCCTTGCCCAGAACCATTGCCAGAATAGAGAGATTGGGAGGGAAGTTTAAGAATTACAGAGTGGTTATCTTCGAAAATGACTCTACTGATGGTACCTTGGAACAGCTCCAGTATTGGCAAAAAGTGAACGAGCGAGTTGAAATAATATCGGAAAAATTGGGGGCTAGGAAGTGGGGGCAGGTACAGGATCTGGGGAGAATGGCACAAATGGCGACCTATCGCAATCGTTATTTAGAACACATTCGTGAACAGCAATATCAATTTGATTATCTCATTGTGTTTGATTTGGATATTCCTTTGGGTTTCAGTTATGATGGCATTGCGCATAGCTTTGGGTATGAGAACTGGGATCTGGTAGGATCAAACGGTATTTTAGTACCGCCTTATGGGGACCCGATTCCCAATCCGATTTTTTATGATGCTTTTGCTTTTCGACCGAAAGGAAACATCCCTCCCAAAAGCCTTCAAAAAATCAATGCCCTCCAGTTTCAGCGGGGGGAGGAGTTGGTTCCGGTAGACTCTGTTTTCGGCGGATTAACCATCTACCGAGCTGCTGGAATTTTAGCTGGCGCCCAGTACAGTGGGGAGGATTGTGAGCATGTGATGTTGCATCAGTGGCTGCGAGAGAACGGGTTCGATAAGCAATTCCTAAACCCAAGTCAAATCGTACTATACAGTGGACGTTCATGATCGTACAAGACAGACCATACCGTAAATTTATCATTTTAAGTTCTCCTCGGTCGGGAACTCACATGCTACGTACTACGCTACGCAACCACCCCCATATTGCCGCGCGTTCGGAGTTGTTTAATCCTGATTTCCAGCGGGATAAGCCTTTTGGCCCCGAGACACCTGCCCTAGAAATATTGAATAAATATATTTTTCGGGATTATCCGGAGCCGATAAAGAGAGTGGGATTTATTATCCACCGCAGCGGAACTCCTTTTGGAGATTGGCCAGATTTATGGCCGCTGTTGCAGGCGGACAAGTCGATCTATGTGATAAGCCTACGTCGCAGAAATTTACTGAGAAGATATCTTTCTTATCAGACCATGCGTACCTTCAGAGGGAAACCTCCACAACCTTTGACCTTTGATCCGGAGGTGTTGAAAGAAGACTTTATCTACCAGGAAAAAGAACTCGATGCCTTTGATCAACAATTTGCCGGGCATCCTTTGATCAAGGTGTACTACGAAGACCTTTGCACTGATTATCATCGAACGGTTAAAAGTGTATTAAAGTTCTTGGGAGTGAATGACCTCAAGCTGTGGCCAGATGAAAAAGGGAAACCGATTCGCAAACTAAGTCAAGCGATCGCTAATTACGACGACTTAGCCGCTTATTTCTCAGCGACCAAATGGGGATCCTTTTTTAATGACGATGAGCGGGTCGTTCATATTTTGAAACCTCAAGGTGAGAGCAGACCAGAGCAATTGAATATTTTTGGAAAGGCTGGTGCCTATGTAAAAGACCGGCTAAAGCTTGAGCCTTTACTGTCTATACAAGAACGTTATCTTTTGAGTAATAGGGAGTTCTACTCTACTTTATTCCGAAATTGGTGGTTGAGAACAGTAGGGTATTTATTTATAGGTAGGTCGCGATTCTATAAAGAATTGCCAAGGGATGGTAGCAATTACTATTCGAGGAAAGTGGAGGAATTGATTATTCGTTCCTTCTTTCAAGATCGTAAAGCAGGTTTTTTTTTAGATGTGGGCTGTGCCTCGCCCATTAGGCATAGTAATACTTTTTTCCTGGAAAGACATTTAGGATGGAACGGAATTGCAATGGATGCCAATCCCCCCAATAAAGCACGCTGGAGAAGGTACCGTCCGAATTCTAAGCTCTATACCTTCCTCATTTCGGATCAATCGGGAACGCTGGAAAAATTTTACGAATCAGGAGAGGTGGGATCTACGCAGAAAGAAAGAGTACTTCAGGGTAAGGTCGTTCGGGGTAAAGAGATTCAAGTGCCAAGTATCACACTTTCAAAATTACTAGATGATAATGGTGTCAAAAGGATTGACTTTATGTCGATAGACATTGAAGAGTCGGAGTTAGAAGCACTAGAAGGCTTCGATATAGAACGGTTTCGACCCGCTCTGGTTTGTATCGAATGGTCGCACAAAAACAAGGAGGAAATATTAGCCTATTTTGACTCTCATCATTACGAAATGCTCGAAGAATATGAGCCTTTAGATAATTCTAATTGGTATTTCGTTCCCAAAACAAACCCGTCTTGAAGATATGAGGCAGAATATTCGTTCGCACTATATTGGTGATATTGAGATACTTCGGGCTTTTGCTATTTTGTTGGTTGTATTTCACCATGCAAGTAAAGCAGGGTATTTCTTAGGGATTCCTTTTACCAAAGAGTTTTTCCATTACTTTGGAGGAGGTAAAGGAGTCGATCTGTTCTTCGTTATTTCGGGCTTTGTGATTGCTAGGAGTCTATTACCGAAACTGCAAGGTGCGGTGGATAGAAGTGCATTTTTGAGGCAGGCAATTACCTTTTGGATCCGGCGTTTCTGGCGATTGGCTCCATCCGCGTGGCTATGGCTACTCATTCCTGTATTCCTGGCTTTTTTTTTCAATGCATCGGGAACGTTCGGAACTTTAAAAGGGAACTTTGCTGGTATGGCAGCAGGTATACTGAATGTGTACAATTTCTACTTTGTTTCAATATTTGGCGATCCAGTTTACGGTAATACAAATTTTGTGCACTGGACACTCTCGCTTGAGGCACAGTTCTACTTTATTTTGCCTTTCGTCATATACTTTTCTCGAAATAGGCTAGAAGCCTTACTGCTTATCTTGGTAATTCTCCAGCTTCTTATATTTCGAAACAAATGGATGCTGATTGCTCGGATGGACGGCTTCTTTCTCGGCGTTCTCATTGCTTACTGGAAACAAAATAGCCTAGGCTTTTCTCTGCTGGAGCCTAAGATTCTGAACAGTGCTTGGGCAAGAGGATTCTTTTCTTGTCTTTTGATTTTTGCTTTGTTGGTGGTAAGTGGAAAACTCAAGATCTTACCACAGCCCTACAAAGTGAGCATGGCTGCCTTGGTGAGTGGCATAGCTGTTATTGTAGCCAGTTTCGATAAAGGCTATATCATACGCAGTAAGTGGTTGAAGAAGGTGCTTGTATGGATTGGGGCAAGATCATATGGTATTTACTTAGTACATATTCCTATATTGCATTTGATGATCGAATGCTATATTAGACAGTTCCCCAAATTCCAGCAGCATGACCAATGGGGTGTGCTTGTCGCACTCTTTGTGTTTTTATGGTTATTGCTAACTACTATTATCTCGGAACTTAATTTTCGCTTCATCGAAGAACCCTTTAGAAAGACAGGGCGTAGGATCGCTAAAAACTATTTCGAAACGCACAATCAAACGAAGGAATAATGTGGCTTAAAATACGGAATAAGATTATCAAGCCTAACCCCTTGCCTTATCGCATAAGATTCAGTTATCACAAGTGTCTGACCCGTTATATGGATGCCATTTTCGATAAGAATGTGCATTTCCTGGGCAATCAAGTGGAGTTTGTTCAGCATGTAGTTCAGAATCGAAAAGCTCTTTTCATTTCTCTTAATAATGGGGCAGTTTACCCGGGGCGTAAAATTTTTGCCAATGCCAAGATGGTCCATTTAATTCGTCATCCCAAGGACCTAGTAATTTCTGGATATCATTACCACAAAAAGGGATCAGAAACCTGGAATAAGATGTCATTGCCTAAGCCAAAATTTTATAAGTTTTCCTTGGAACTGGATCATGTGTTAAATGATGAGGAGAAAAAATTGCTTCACCCAGAAGTTACCTATCAAGAATTGCTGCAAGGCTTACCCTTCGAAAAAGGGATGATGACTGAAATGGTATGGTTAAAGTACATCAAGACCTTCAGCCCACTGATTTACTATCAATCTTCACTACTGCCGACTTATCGTTTTGAGGAGATTATGGAAGATCCAGTGGCAGGGGTGAGAAAGATTTGTCAACATTGGCAATTATCAGAGGAAGATGTAGCTTACTATTGCGATCGTGCCGCCCACTATAATCGAAACCCCAGTTACCCAATTAGAAACAGTGCAGCGTACCAGTATAAAGATGTCTACACCAAGGAACTCAATCGTTTTTTTAAACAACAATTTAATGAGTTGGTGACCAGGTTGGATTACCCCGATTAAGCTCACCTATGTTTTTTAATTCACTGGATTTTGCGTTGTTTTTGCCTGTTGTCTTTTTGCTGTATTGGTTTATTGGCCGCCGGCAACTCTATGTCCAAAACCTGTTCCTGGTACTAGCAAGTTATTTCTTCTATGCTTGCTGGGACTGGCGTTTCTTGTCCCTTATTTTTTTGAGTACGCTTGTTGATTTCACAGCTGGTTTAGCTCTATCCAAACAAGATGAAAAATGGAAAAGGAGGACCTTGCTCTGGTGTAGTATTGTTTGTAATGTCGGTATTTTGGGGTTCTTTAAATATTACAACTTCTTTGTTCAAACCTTCACAGAGGTTTTCACGCTCTTCGGCTTAAGATTTCACTTGGCTACACTTAAGCTCATCTTGCCAGTAGGGATCAGTTTTTATACTTTTCAGACTCTGAGTTACACGATTGACATCTATCGAAAGCAGTTGAAGCCCACTCAGGATTTTATAGCATTTGCCGGATTTGTCAGTTTCTTTCCGCAATTAGTGGCCGGTCCGATCGAGCGAGCCACAAATCTACTTCCTCAGTTTTTAGCCGATCGCACTTTTAACTACGCTAAGGCGGTAGATGGAATGCGGCAGATACTATGGGGATTATTTAAAAAGGTGGTCGTCGCAGACAATTGTGCGGAGGTAGTCAACCTTACTTTTAGCCATCCTGGTGATTACTCGGGAAGTACGCTACTGCTAGGAGCTGTATTTTTCGCCTTTCAGATCTATGGGGACTTCTCGGGTTATTCAGATATTGCCATTGGTACGGCCAGATTATTCGGATTTGAACTAAAGCAGAATTTTTCCTTCCCCTATTTTTCAAGAGATATTGCAGAGTTTTGGCGGCGATGGCACATTTCCCTTTCGACCTGGTTTAGAGATTACTTATACATTCCTCTAGGAGGGAGCCGTGGATCCACCTTGAATAGAGTAAGAAATGTTTTTATCATATTTATAGTCAGCGGGTTTTGGCATGGAGCCAATTGGACCTTCCTAGCTTGGGGCGGACTTCATGCTCTTTGTTTTCTGCCCTTGCTGCTAAGGCACAAAAATCGAGTACACCTGGATGTAGTAGCTAAAGGAGGTGCTTTCCCTTCCCCTAAGGAGGCTTTGCAAATGCTGCTAACCTTTGGGATCGCCACTCTTGCTTGGGTTTTCTTCCGAGCGGAAAGTGTCCATCACGCTTTGGCGTATTTGTTCGGAATTTTTCAAAGGTCCTTATTTAGTATTCCTTCTCTCTCCCCATTACATGTTTGGGTAGGCGTTGTGGTCATGATTATTGTCGAATGGACTCATCGGGATCAGGAGCACGGACTACAATTAAATCACGCTAGGATAGGAAAGCCGTTGAGGTGGTTCGTTTATATCTTACTCCTTTTTTCCATCGCCTTTTTTATGGGGGATGCCAATCCTTTTATCTATTTTCAATTCTAGAGTCTGTTGCCAATTATGAAGCGGTTCCTAAAGAATAGTACACTCTTTTTCTTGATTTATTTAGGAGTTTCCCTAATTATTTCATGCTTCCTTCCCTACCATTGGGGCAACCCGCGCTATAGTGTGAAGATCAAGCACCTGAAGCGTAATCAAGGCGATAAATACGATACCTACTTTTTTGGTTCAAGTAGGGTTTATCGGCATATAGACCCTAGTTTGTTTGATAGCCTAGTGAATGCTACCAAGGGACAGAATATCCATTCTTTCAATTTGGGCGCACCTGGGACGTTTCCTCCTCAATCCTATTTTCTGTATGAGCAGTTTCTGGACTCGGAACTTTCTAAGGGGGTAAAATATTGCTTCTTGGAGTTAATGGATGTAGCTAATATTCCCGATCATATAATGCATGAGGAGAAAACAAATTATTGGCTGAATGGGAAGGATATGAGTTTTGTATTTCAATCTGTTATATCTGACAAAAACGAAAGCGCTGCACAGAAATTTACCCAGTTGTCAGTCTATTTTAAGTCCTATCTGGAAAGGGTGCTTCACCTAGGACATTTTAGTCGTCAATTGACAGAGACCAATTATTATGATCCGGAATATCTGGGGCCATCACAGAATGGGCATTTACCTTTAGAATATGAAATTGAGACTGCATCAAACCCAGCCTTACGCGAAGCCCTATTGGAGCGAAGGCAGGGATTGGAGAAGTTTCCGACGGCCTTGGAACAACGTAAAAAAAGAATGATCGCGGCCGAAAGCAAGACATTAAGCAATGAATACGATAGGATTCATCAACAAAGAATCCTAGAATTGATTCAGAAGTCACGTCGTAGCGGGATCCAATTAATCTTTATGTTTATAGCACCGAAACCAAACTCCGCCTATCGAAATGTAGTGGATCTAAAACCGCATCTTCCGGACGATCAGCTGATTGAAATAACTCCCTTGAAATATCCCGAGTTATTTACTATTGAAAACGCTTTTGATATTGGACACTTTAATACGCAAGGAGTCCGATTATTTACAAGCTATTTGGCAGAAGAATTCAAAGAGATTAGAGATATTGATTAATAATCTACTACGAAATGGAATTAGATTTTATAGTAGCCGGTTACAGCAAGTGTGGAACAACCACCCTTTGCTCTATGTTAATGTCTCATCCCCAGCTATTTATTCCCCCTCGCTTTAAAGAACCCCGCTTCTTTATCGATGAGGCGTATAAATTGAGATGGCAATGGTTCAGTAATTTATTTCATGAGGCCTCTGCTGATATGTTATTAGGAGAGGGCACGGTTGCATATTCTGAGTATGAATTTGCAGAGGACTGTTGTCAGAGAATAAAGAAGACTTTTCCTTCGATTAGGATTATGCTGATTGCTCGTGATCCGATCGATCGCCTAGAGTCCTCTTTTCGTGAAATGCATAGTAGTGGTCCAGATTGGGCGGTAGAGTGCCCATTTGATATCAAAGACGCGCTGTTGGACCTTCCCAATATGCTCAACGATACTCAGTATTTTGAGATATTATCCATCTATCAACGCTATTTTCAAGCGGAACAGCTTCTTGTCCTTTTCCAGGAAGAGCTAAAAGCCAACCCTCAGGACGTCTTAGAGCGCTGCTTTAATTTTCTGGGAGTTGACCCAAAACCGGTGATATTACTACAGGATAGACAATTGAATCAGGCGACCGACAAATATTACGATACTGAAGCACTTAGAGCACTTCGAAATTTAAAATTACACCCCGAAGGAACCCCTCATCTCCGCGAAATCCCTACCTACCTGCAAAACCAATTTTTACCACAGCTTAATTTGCGGAAACCCTTTCAAAAGAAAAAACTGCATTGGTCGAAGGAAGCTAAAGAACTGGTGATCAGAAAACTGGGAAGTGGGCCAGAGCGGTTCTTGCAGGCACAGGGTAAGGATCTACGCTTTTGGCCAAGATATCGGTCCTTTCTTAAGGGAGTTTAGCCTCTACGGCGTCCATGAGTGCATTGAACTGGGGGGTGATCGTGGCAATTGAGCAATATGACCTCAGGGTATTTGTGGCATTTTGAGCCATAAGATGATACTGGTCAGGACTGTTTTTGGCCAGATCGTAGCTTTCAGTAAAGAGCTGCCTGAGTGTAGAAGTCGGGCTGTTAGCCAGAAATGCGTTGTTGCGATTCAGGGGCCATTCATCACCCTGCGCAGAACTAATGGCTGGTTTGCCAGCTGACATGAATTGCAGGAGGGAACTGCCTCCTCCTTTTGAATCGGAAGCCTTTACAATAAAGGTGGAAGATTGAATGAGTGCCTTGTATTGATCCTCGAATAAATGGCAAAAGATGACGATGACTCGACAATGAACAGATAGGTTGCGCAGTAATCGAAGAGCGGCCTTTTGGGTTTTGTATTCGATAGGTCCGACCATTTTGACTATAAGTGTTGCATCTCGCACTTTTTCAAATGCCGTACAAAACTCGAGTATTAGACTCTTCCAGTTCTTATGCTGGCGTTTCGGGTTGACAATGGCCGTATAGACAATTCCAGTAAGTTCAATTTTCGTAGCAAAGAAACGATCTCGCCGCCTTCTTCCGATAAATTTCCGTAGGCCATAAATATCTGTTTTGTAATATAGGAAAGCACTAATTACGGACCTAACTCTACTGGCCAAAGGGATGGCGTAGCGAACACTTTCGGGGCGTAGGGAGGGTAAGTAGGTGTCGATGATATTGCCATTGGTCTCAATAGAATAGGAGGAAGTCGATCTATCAATGGGTTCCTTATCATGTAATTGCTCAAATTCGTCCCAAACTGGCGGTGGAATACATTCTACTAGCAAGCCTTGATGAGGTTTCTGTTGAAGCAGTTCCAAGGATGCCTGACCGAAGGTTACGCCAGCTAAAGAGGCTTGCATACCGCTGACGGAAATTGAGTGAGCATCCTCTGGATCAATTTGTGCGATAAACATTTTCGGACATTCCATCTTGCTATACGGACCATCCGGCGGGGAGAAAAAGATATATAAACAGTCTTGTTCTACATAGTCTAAAAATTTATGGATAGGCTTTATTTCCCGCTGGGCTTCTCTAACGACAACCACGGTTCCCCTTTGTTCTAGCAAAGGGAGAAAGTCTTTTAAATGGGCATATTGTTGAATTTCCTTGATGCCCACTGCATGCATCATTAGCTCGTCTCGCTTGGAGAAAACGATGTAGATCATGGGACTGGTTATACCATTTTATATGAATACTTTTTTGTCATTTCTGGCTTGTTGTACCTCTCTAAGATTCGAAAGTGTAATTCTTTCATTCAGAACGTTTCTAGAAAATAGGTAGACAGCACTTATTTATGTAGGACTCTGTTCCAAAAACGCTTTTTACCGGAGCTAAATGAATAGCCATAATTGACAATGTCATACCGGTATAGATCATAGACATGTTTCCGGCTTGTTGCCGTGTAGTAGCTTGAGTAATGACTAGCACTTTTACGCTTATTGCTATGGTTTAAACTTGCTCCTTCAACATCTGGCAATCCCATAGCCGTCAAAAATGGTCTAAGTTCTTTTTGAATGTCCTCTAGGCGGATGACTTTATCCACTAAAATATTGCCTTGTTCATCTTTGATATAATGTTCAATGGAATAGGCACCGTACTTGCGCCATCGCTGCCAGTCATCGCCACCGCCACCATTACCATTGGCGGAAATACTATACAACCAAGGCGTGAAATCCATTTTGTTTTTAGGATTGCGCATGATATGCTCGTAAAGAGAAACCAGTCTCGCCCAAGGGTTGCGTACAAAAACGAATTTATTGTAGCTATTAAAATCCCAACCAAAGTTTTCAAATAGGGTTCTCGTTTCCTGGGGGGTGATATGAGGATAGAAAGGATTCTCTGCTGTTCGTTTTAGGTAGTTTAATACGGGCTGCACATCTGTATATGGATTCAGAAACTGCCGAACACTAGAGGAACCCGTTTTCGGGTTGGCAAAAAAAATAAATTTGTATCTATGAGAAATCCGCATCTTTTATTTGTAGTAGGGCGTAAAATCGCGTATTAGCTGCAAATATCCTAAGGATACCGATGCGAAATCTTTCGAAACTTTTCCCATCTTAGTGTAAATTATCTCATATCATGACTGGGAAGAAGGAGGTCGTTCTAGAATCTAAAACTGCACCAACAACATGGATGAGCATCCTATTGATGCTACTCTGTCTGGTTTGGTTTGGGATGATTGTGTCCGACTATCTCTTTCATCATCCCTATTATACTCAAGGCATTGCTCGATTCAGGTACCTAGGCTTATTAGGGAGTTTGGGCGCTATTCTATGTGGCGGGTACTTCTTCTTCTTTGCAATTCCTTTTCGGAAGTCGAAGGAAGCGGAGGCAAAGATTAATGGGATAAAGGTTTATCTGCTCTTTTTGCTTTTATTGAATTGTATCGTGACTTGGTACGGAATCAGTAATAAGCTATTCGAGTCCAATCTGCTGACGGCTTTACTGTATTTCAATGGCTTCAATCTGTTGCTGCACCTGGCAGTCTACTATATGGTTGCCTTAGGGTATACTATAGGAGAACTCCTGTTGCGTCCATTTGCTCCTTATCTGTCTGGTTTTTCGTACAAATTAGTGTCGATCTCCTTGGGCTGGAGCCTTTTGGTCTTTGCTATGGTATTATTAGGCGTACTTCAAATATTAACCCCTTGGGTGTTGTGGCCTTTGATTGGGTTGATAAGCCTACTGAGGTATCGGTCGATCTGGCTTTTTTCAAAATCGGTTGTTTGGGATGCCCTTCCCACCTGGAGACCAAAAATTCAGGGACTTTTGGCAGTGGCCATTCTTCTCGTGTTTACTGCTGTAAATGCCGTAGGAGCGATCAAGGCCTTTCCGATAGGTTTTGATGGAACTGGACTCTACTTAAACATCACCCAACTGATCAGCGACTATCATGCGCTGCCTGCCGGAGGGCAAGCCTTTAATTGGTCGGTTATGATGAGTCTGGGAGAGCTTCTTTTTGACAGTACTAGCATAGCCATACTGCTGTCGAGCCTAATCGGAGTGTTTTGTTTTCTGGCGGTCTATGGGATAGCCAGACTTTTCACCTCGACGAGCCATTCACTGCTTGCAGCAGCCATTTTCTATACGGCTCCTTTCATCACTTTTCATAATATGTATGATGAAAAGATCGATCTAGGGTTTCTCTTTGTTTCCTTGAGTACGCTATTACTCTTGTTAGCCTTTTATAAGAATAAGAGCTTCGCCAAGGAGAAGGAGACAAACCAGATTACCGTGGGTAACTGGAGTTTCCAATTAGAGCCTTTGATTTGGGTCTATACAGGATGGTTAACTGGTTTTGCTTTTGGGATAAAGTATACAGCCTTGTTCAATGGTATCGCCTTGGTGGGGGTTTTATTCTACAAACGTCATGGAGGGTATGCATTTTTAGGAAGCCTGTTATCTGCCTTGTCCTTGATCTTTCTATCAGGGATGTACCGCTTTGCCAACATCGAGCTAGACCAATCCTCTCCTTGGTTGTTGTTTGGTTTGCTATTCTTGCCCGGCTTAGGACTCTTGGGATGGGCCTTCCGAAAACAATGGTCCATGCTGAGGCAAACCACCAGCTTGGCTAGCCTCTTCCTACTGACTGCAGGGCTCGCTTTTTCTCCCTGGAGCATTAAAAACCTAAGCGAAAATAAGACGCTGTCCATTTCTGCTCTGGTAGAAGGTAAATCGATTACACCCGCCCTCCGGGTTAATCAGCAGTATCGTAAACAACTGAATCAACCAAGTAGAAAAACGCAGAACGCTAATAAAGAGCCCTTAGGCCGTGCTGCTGCCAACAAAACGCAGCGAGAAGAAATTCAACGTTATCAAGGGTTTGAACTAGGTTTGCCACTGTTTCTTTCCCTGCCGTATGATCTGACCATGAATACCAATTTGCCCTATCAAAGTTATTTGGACATAGGGTTTTTATGGTTGTTACTACTTCCGCTGCTTTTGTTTACGTTGCAGCCTAGGAGGGCTGGGAAGAACCTGTTGGCTATCCTTTTGATAGTGCTTATCGGACTTGTCTCGATTCAATCGGTCTATAATAAGAAAACACCACCTCAATCGATAAATGCTTTGGTAGATGCTCATCCGCCAGGTCTGCAAAATACTTTAGGCAAGCTATATGAAGGTGGAATGAATTTTTGGATCAATGCTGCTGAAGCGTTGGACGGTTTTTACGTCTGGATCGCCAGCTTTGATCTTACCACCAGTCTGCTCTTTATTCTGTTGCTTTTGTGGGCAACGATCTGGATACTGGCGGAAAGGCTAAAGTCGATGTCTGTTGTATTCAAAGGCCTATTAGTCTACTTACTTTCTTACTTATTTCTTTGGTTCTTGCTCGGTAGTGGTATTCCTTGGTATGCCTTTCCTGCCTTTGCACTTTTACCAGTTATCCTGGTTTACTATTTGGAACGCCCACAGGCCTACTTAGGAGCTTCCTTATCCCAATTTTCGCGCTATTTTATCTCCGGAAGTTTGGGCCTATATTTTTTGTTGAACCTTAGTCTACATTTTTCTGATCCCAATAATCTAGGGGCTAGGCATTTGTTCCTGAAGGTGCCCTTTTTTCAATACGCTACTCATGATATCAGTAGATCGGAGGCACTGACAAAATTCAGTCCATTTTACCAGGATGCTGTTCAACATCTAAACCGAGACTTAAATGAGAAAATATATAGAGTTGGTACTTTCATGCAATATCATATCCACCAAAATGATCGCCGGGTACTAGAAGATAATCAGTTGGGTAAATTTGAGAATACCTGTTCCAAATTGGATAATCCTGGCTATTTTCTAAATGTTTTGCGAGACAATGGTTTTCGTTTTGTATTATACGATCTTCAATCGGCAAGTCTTGATAAGACGCCCGAGCAATCCTTATACAAAAAGAACATAGACTTTCTCAATTTATTACTCAATCCGAATGAAGTAAGGTTGTTGGTCACCGACCGTATTGTCGAAGATCCAGCCGGTGGTGTGGTGCAATTGCTGGGAGGTTCTATAGCAGGCCGCCCCGGTTTGTCTGGGAATATTGTCATGCCTGGATCATTCGTCCTATTCGAACTGCTGTGAACAGGACAAGATGATTAGTAAATCAGATATTCATGTTTTCGTCCCTGCCTACAATGAGGAATCGGCTATAGGTGATGTTTTGGAGGCCCTTCGCCGAAGCGGTTACGGGCATCTACATGTGATTGACGATGGAAGCACTGATCGTACAGTTGTAAGGGTCAGAGCAGCAGGGGCTACTTTGGTTCAACATCTGATCAATAGGGGAGTAGGAGCAGCCACCCAGACGGGTATTGAGTGGGCTCGAAAAGCCAGTTGTCCCTATATGATACTGATGGATGCCGATGGTCAGCATTTACCAGAAGATATAGAACTACTGATGCAACGAATGTCAAAGGGCGATTGTGATATTGTCATTGGTAGTCGGTTTTTAGGCGATTTATCTGCTATGCCAAGATCACGCCGAGGTTTGAACCGCTTGGCAAACGGATTAACTAATCTTTTCTGTAAGTATAACTACTCAGATACCCAATCCGGTTTCCGAATGCTCAATAGAAAGGCCATTGAGACCCTTCAGCTTTCGCTCGATGAATATGGCTTCTGTAGTGAGATGATTATTCTTGCTGAAAGGCTAGACTTGAAGATTGTAGAGGTACCTACACAGGTCGTATATACCGCTTATTCACTAGGGAAAGGACAGGATTTTTTCACCGGGATAAGAACCGCATTTAAGCTTTTATGGAAAGTGGTTTCGTTGGTGGGGAGAAATTAGTAAAAATGAAATTGTCTGGGCGCAAACATCCGAAGTTTTACTTCGATGTAGCTCGGCTAACTTCAGATGTTTTGCCGCGCTGAGTAGTATTTAATAGCTAGCTAAATCGATGAACTATGGAGCTCCGTATCTTTCAAATTATCGTTCCACTTTTCGCTCTACTATTTATAGGGGATCTATTGATCAGTTACCGTAAATCCAAGATAAGTGTGTTTGAAATGGCCTTGGGGTTAGGGTTTTGGATCAGCGTTTTATTGTTTGCCCTTTTTCCCGATTTCATATCTAACGGCATTGCTCAGGTATTCGGTATAAAGGACAATGTAAATGCCATCATCTTTTTCTGTATTGGGTTGCTGTTCTTTTTTCAATTTAAGCAGTACTTTCTGATTCGTAAGCAAGAAAAGAATTTAACCCTTTTGATGCGCAAGATCGCCTTGCAAGATCAAGCAATCGAAGGAGAGGAATGAAGCTCGTTTTTGTGCTGGAGCACTATCACCCCTATATTGGAGGCGCAGAAAAATTGTTCACTGAATTGACAAGAGCCTTGGTGAACCGGGGATATGCCGTTACGGTGATCACGACCTTACATGACTCAAGTTTGCCTAGGGCTGAAATAGATCATGGCGTCCACGTTTTTCGCGTAAACTGTTGGAACAGGTATTTATTTACCCTTCTGAGTTTGCCCGTGATTTTCAGACAGGCTCGACGCTGTGACCTGATTCACACCACTACCTACAATGCTGCTTTTCCCGCCTGGATTGTGGGCAAGATCTTGAATAAAAAAGTGGTTGTCACCTTCCATGAAGTTTGGGGGAAGCTTTGGTTTAGATTGCCCTTTATTACCAGGTTGCAGAAGACTCTTTTTTACACCTATGAGCAGCTAATCCTAAGATGTAGGTTTCATCGTTATGTGGCCGTATCCAGGTACACTCAGAATTGTTTACAGCAATTTAATGCAGCAAAGGGCCGAGTAGTCCAGATTTACAATGGATTGGATTATAAAGCATTTCGCTCCTATACTCCCGAACCACCTACCCAGTTTACCTATACTTATTTGGGCAGGCTCGGTATCTCCAAAGGCTTAGATCTACTGCTGCCAGCAGCCAAAGAATTCTCAGTAGCAAACCCTTACAGTAGATTGCAACTCATCCTACCCCAGTATCCTCGATCATTTTACCGGAGAATTAGGCGTTGGATTGCGGAATTGGAATTAGAGAATCATATAGATCTGTATCATAACCTCCCGCGAGAAGCATTGTATCAAACTATTGCTCAGTCCTCTTGTGTAGTCATTCCTTCCTACAGTGAAGGCTTTTGCTTTGCGGCGGCAGAAACCATGGCGCTTGGCATACCCATCGTGTCCTCTCAACAAGGCGCTTTGAAAGAAGTAGTTTCCGGTCGATATGTTGCTATGGAGGCTATGACTTCCACAGCCCTGCTTGAAGCCTTGCATAGGGCGAAAGAAGGAAAATGGGTGGAAAAAAACCTACAGCACTTTCCGTTGGATGAAAGTGTTAAGCAATACTTGGAATTGTATGAAAGCCCCTGAATACAAGATGACGATAGCGATCTTGGCCGATCCACTCGATAATCAGACCGCCGGGGTGCACAGCTACACCAAGGGGATGGTAGAGGCATTGATTCGGTATGGCCAAGGCTATCGACTGATGTTAGTCAGACAACGGAAGGACTCCAGCATCCCGCAAGGCGTGCAGCAACTAGTTGTACCCAACTTCCCCTATCTGCCCGGCTTTGCTTCTTTCCGCTTGTTTATCATTATTCCATTCCTGCTACAGTGGTACAAAGTTGATGCAGTGCTAGAACCTGCTCATTTCGGGCCCTTTAACCTTCCTCGCAGGGTCAAGCGAATTACAGTTATTCATGACTTAACACCCCTGCTTTTCCCTGATTATCACCTTTGGATCGGAGGACTTTTGCAGCGCTTATTTCTAAGGCGAATCTTGCAAAGGACAGACCTGATCTTGGCGGTTTCAAAGAATACTGCTAACGATCTAGCTGAGACCTTCCCCTTTACTAGTAACAAAACAGCCGTCCTCTATCCAGGGCGAGATCCTTTTTTTCAGCCCGTTTCTTCCAATGAGGTATTACAGAAATGGGAAGTTGACGTCCCTTACTTTCTGTGTGTTGGAACCATAGAACCTCGAAAAAACCTTCTGCTATTACTAAAAGCCTACAAGCAATTTCGACAGCAAAAGAAAGATCGAGTTCTACTTCTATTAGTAGGGGGTAAAGGCTGGAAATACGAAGTGTTTTATAAGGAATTGGATGCCCATCCTTTTAGGGAAGATATTTATTTGACAGGCTATGTTGAAAAGCAAGACTTACCCACCTTTTATACGAAGGCAATAGCCACCATTTATCCATCCTTCTATGAGGGCTTTGGCTTACCAGTGCTGGAGGCTATGTCCTGTGGGGGAGTGGTCATCAGCTCCAACCAAGCCAGCTTACCGGAGGTGGGAGGGGAAGCCGCCTTATATTTCCATCCTGAAGATGAACAGGGATTGCTGGCACATATGTTGACGCTTTCCCAAAGTAAAGACTTGCAGGAACGCAAGAGAAAGCAGTCTTTGGATCAATCCGCTCGTTTTAGCTGGAAAGTCTACTGGCAACAATTTTCTCAACAGATACATGCTTAGCGATAAGGAATTGTAAGTGTATTGTGACACAAACTTATATTAACTATTCTGATGTAATGGTCAGGAAAAAGCTTAGTTTTGTTGTACCTAAGTATAACAAATTGTAATCCACTATGAATAGCCCTAGTGTTCCCGTCAATGCCGTCCGGCAGTGTCTAGTCATTCTTGTCATTTTTTGTTGCTACAATTCCTTGTATGCCCAACCGGCTAATGATTTATGCGTAGATGCCGAAGAGATTATAATCATCGGAGGTACTGGTACTGGTAGTGGGTCTACCGGATCAGGGACTTCGATCGGCGCTCCACCAAGTTGTGGCCCAGTTGATAATATTGGAGGAAAAGGTGTTTGGTATACCTTTACCGGAACAGGAATGACCCTATATGAGATAACTACTTGTAATGATTTCACCGACTTTGATACGGAAATCAGCGTTTTCACTGGCTCCTGCGGCTCCTTTACCTGTGTAGCTGGAAGTCAGAACGACGGTAGTTGTGGTTCGGGGTCAACTCTATCAACCGTTCAAGTCACGCCTTCTGCGAATACAACTTATTACGTGTATGTGAAGGGCAATGGGGATGCTTGTGGCAATCTCAATTTGGATATCAACGATTTGGGATCAGCATGCGATAACGATACCGAAGACCCAGTCTTCAGTAATTGCCCCAATGACATTAATCTATTCAATGACGAAGGAGATTGTGGAGCTATTGTCACTTGGACTCCACCTATATTAGAGGATAATTGCCCATCTGCCACTGCTAGTGCCAGCCATGATTCTGGGGATTTCTTCCCCGTAGGAAGTACCACTGTGACTTACAGTGGAAGTGATGCAGCTGGAAATGATGCTGAGGATTGTACCTTTAAAGTATCCATAACAGATATACAGAAGCCCATGCTCGCCTGCCCGGCAAACATCTTCCAGGGTACCGATCCAGGCGTATGTGGCGCTCAAGTCGATTTCACTCCTCCCATTGCTAATGACAATTGTGAGCTAGACGAGGTAAAGGCTCGTTATCGACTAGTGAACGAAAATGGTGTCGCCTTAGGAGGCTGGACTAGCCGAGTTCTTGATCCCAGTGGTTATTTCCCTGTGGGCAGATTTCAAGTACAGTGGAGAGCCAAGGATATCTATGGAAATAAAAGAACTTGTTCCCATTTCCTCGAAGTCTATGACGACGAAGATCCTATCGCGGTGTGCAAGGATTTGACGGTAGACTTTAATGGAGAAGAAGACATTCACCTCACCGCTAGCCAAGTTTGGGATGAAGCCGCTAGCTCTGACAACTGTGGATATGTTGAATTTGTGTCCGCAGACCTCACTATTAGCTGTGAGGAACTAGGCAATACGGTAGCGATTCCAGTCACGATCAAAGATGAAGCTGGCAACGAAGATGATTGTACCGCTTATGTTGATGTGATCGGCCTTCCTTGCGGCTGGAGTGAAGGGCCTAATGATGGTAGCCTCAATTGCGATGGACAAACAACCTCCGATTACGATGTTCCTGACGAAACCTTTACCCTAACCTCAGAAGGTTGCTGGCACGATTGTAGAGATGCCGATAAAGCGACTTACGTTTACCATCCGTTATGTGGAGATGGTTCCTTAACCGCCAAACTAGATAATATAAATAGGAATGGCTATGCTGGATTAATGGCGAGGGAAAGCCTTGATCCTTGGGCCAGACGAGCTGGGGTACTAAAGAATTACTCGACTCGTCGAGTACGAAGAGAATGGAGAGCTAGCTATGGTGGTATCGTTTCGCAAGCGCAGTCCAGTAGAAGTCGTGTTAAATGGCTGCGCATTGTCAGAGATGGAAATCAGATTAAGTCCTACACGAGTACGAATGGGACTTACTGGCGATTATTGTATAAAGTCACCTATCCAAACTTGGATGAGTGTATCTATGTAGGAATGATGACCTACAGCCTAAATGGCAGTGCCTTAGTGGAAGCCGAATTTGAAAGTGTGACGCTATCTGGTAGTGGAACGGTAGCGGGTGACTTGTCTGATAATGGCATTAGTGTAACGCCTGAAGACCTGAATGCCTGGGGCACGGTCGGAAATGTTGGTAATGGTACCATCGACATCTTCCCGAATCCAGCTTCTGGTCAAGCCCAATTGATATTGGAGGATTTCCAGGACGAGCCCGCACAATTGTTTGTCCGTGATGCCTTCGGTAAAGTGGTACGACAGATCGATTTAGATTCTGCTATTGGAGTAGTGATGCCGCTCGACGTGCAGGACCTGATGCCTGGTCTTTATATCGTTAGCTTGGTACAGGATGGACAATTAATGAGTAGTCAGAAGTTGGTTGTACAACCCTAAGGCTGAGTTGCGATGATTCGCCTCAAGACAAGAAAAACGCCCCATTGGACATTCCATGGGGCGTTTTTCTTATCCCTACATATCGTATTCCTGAACTCTTTTCAGCTTGAATTGCTGTTGATCTTCGTCCAAATGATCGAGGCAATGGAGGATGTAATGGTTTAGCGCTGCCTTTACATCTGTGGAGTCATAGATGATTTGACCTTTTTTCATTACCAATACTCTGGTAGCCACCTTTAAGACTTTTCGGATATGATTCGAAACAAAAAGAACGGCCTTTCCGGGACGTTTTACGTATTCCTTTAGGTAATCAAAACATTTGGTCTTGAATACGGAGTCGCCCACCGCCAAGGCTTCGTCAATGATAAAAATGTCGGGCTCCGTGGCAAGGGCTATGGCAAAGGCTAATCGAGCCCGCATCCCTGAGGAGTAATTACCTAAAGGACGATCCAACTGATCTGCCAGCTCCGAAAACTCCTCAATGAAGGTCATTTTTGCATCGATTTCTTCTTTTGTCATTCCATACATTGAGCCTTTGATGTAGAGGTTCTCTCTTCCTGTAAACAAAGGCCGCATTCCAATGCCTAAAGCAAAAACAGCAGTGATTTTATGGTCTGACTTACCGTAGATTTGGCCAACTTCTAGATGGTAGATACGGGAGACCAACCTCATCAAAGTTGTCTTTCCGGAACCGTTCGCGCCTACAATACCCAAAATTTCCCCTTCTGAAAGGTCGAAATTGATATTCCTCAAAGCCCAAAACTCTTTTTTGCGCAGCTGCATGTAGTTAGGGGCTTGCCCGAAGGCATCTGCCACTAGATCTTTCATGCCATAGAAAAGATTATACTTTATGTCTCTGCTGAACTTCTTATGCAGGCTTCGTACGGATAGCATGGTCTTTTTCTCAGACATAGCGCAGCAATCAGTTACTAATTAGACGTTCTATCACCCTAGGCTCGCCATTTAGAAAAATGCGTACGGCGACTAGGAAGAAAACAAAGGTAAAGAGAACACAAATTCCATAGTTAGTAGGCTCAAAAAAAGTTCCCCGCGTGAGTACATCCCGACTAAATCCAATGAGGTAGGTTAAAGGATTGTAAGCAATGATACTGGATAACCATTTGATCTTGACTTCATCTGTATAAATGATGGGAGTCAGAAACATTAAAAAACCGATTCCTCTATCAAATAATTGGGCGATATCTACTGCAACTATTCTGAATAGTGATATGATTAGTCCAATGCCAACACCAAGTATTAATAGGGGCAGTAAGGTTAATGGAAACAGAAGAGCCGCCCACGTAAAATGAATGCCAAATAGAAGTAAAACGACGACGTTGATAGCGAATGGGATCGTAAATCGAATCAAATGAACCCAGATTTTTTCCAAGACCAATACCTCATGCGGGAAGCAAGCCATCGTGATCATATTTTTCCGATTTCTTAAGACATTACTCGTGCTTTGGTAAATGCCCACAAAGAACCCCCAGATCGAAGTGCTTAATAAAACATAAGCAGGATAGGGAATAGTAGTATTACCTGGGTCAATGATACCTGCACCATTGAGCATGATCCAAGAGATTACCGAAAGAATGGGCAAAATGAACAGCCAGAGTAATCCAATGTAAGACCGCTTAAAATCTTTCAGGATACTGATCCTAACCAATTGCTTTGTAAAGAATGAGTAGCTCTGCAAGTTATTAAGCATGGTTCGGTACTGCCTAACAAAGCCAGTCCTTGATTGAGGATGGAGGATAGTTAACTCACTAGGAATGTCAGCTTTTTCTGGACTGTTCAAGATTAGAGGTTTGTGCTGGAAGATTTTCCTAGCACAAATTAGAAAAATATAATTCATGCTAGGGATATCCTATTAGCAATTAATCGCTCAAAGGATGTCTATGGCTACGGTTTCGGATTGCCTAATGTTTCAACGATCAAGGTATTGAGCCGTTCTGGATATTGTAAGGGAATAAAATGCCCAGCATCCGCCCAAAGTAGGAACTTATGCTCAGGAGTGATTTGTTTGAGCCATTGTACATATTCGTCGGTCCAGTAGGGACTGTTGGCGTGAATGATGACCGTTGGGCATTGGATTTCTAATGGCTTCCAGGTTTCTGGCGCAGTGACGGTGTTGAATTCGGCGACTACCACTGACTTTGGGGTGTTCAGGGCATCTTGTTGTAAGATGGCTTGATCTTCGACGGCCAATGCCTGGATGGGCATCCGCTTGACATTATCTGCCATGAAATCCTTGTAATCACTGCGCTCCAAGGTAGACTTCATCCACTCGAGCACAGGGGCGGAAATGATCTGCTTTAGCATCCCGTCGAGTAGGATCAATTGCTGCACCTTTTTAGGATACCTTCGGTAAAACTCCTTGGCAAGGATGACGCCATTGCTATGTGCTACCAAGCAGACTTGATCAACTCCTTCTTGAACTAATATACTATTGAGGCCTTCTAACCAGTTTTGCAGACTATAGCCGTTATCCGGCTGATCGCTATCTCCATAGCCTAACAAGTCCACAAAAATATTCTTGTAACCTTCTACCTCGAGGGCAAATTGCTTGTGCCAGATTTTGTGACTTGAATTAGCTCCGTGCAAAAACAGTATAGCTTTTGCTCCTTCCTGACTGACGGCATAGTTCCATTGCCCTAGGTCCGTCTCCAATGTTCTTCTATCAACCTTCATACTATCTTGAGATAAATTTGTACTATGACCCAATAGAGGTAGTAGGCATAGCAAAGCTATGCCAATTGAGCTTTTTTTCATTTAGCTAGAATTTAAATGTTATGGTGAATGGGTATGTGCCTTATGCAAGAAGGCAGTGCAGTTATTGCAAGTGGTGCTCGGCATAATGTTTCATCGCCTGTCGAAGAAAAGAAGCAAATGCAGGTTGAGCCTTACCTTCGCGCATACAGTAGCGTTCATCTTGGGTGTACAAGGTGCCCAATCCGGCGTAGGCTTCTGCCTGTGCATCAGCGGAACCTGCGGTACCCCAGAACTGGCGAATGATTTGATAGTGGCGCGCAATCAGTACCTGGACGACTGGACTATTAGGCGCTTCTCCTCTTCTCTTAAAGAGTTCATCATTGACCGCTTTCCACTTAGCCCTCAATTGCTTAAAGCCTTCCTTCCCCAATTTCAGCAGCTCTGTTTCCGCACGTAGGATTTTGTCCTTTCCATAGGCTTTCATCGCTGCATCCCGATAGGTGGTTCCCATTTCTTTGGGAAGTCCTGCGTAAAGCATGGCTGGGTCATTCATGATATCTTCTTCTTTAAGTTGCTGAATGGTTGTTTCGATGGTTTGGATCAGATGATCGATCCGTTTTTGGCGAATTAGAAGGGCAGCTTTATGCCCTTCTAAAGCATCTATGAGATCAAACCCAGGCTCGTCTAGCAGGTCTACTATTTCTTTCAGGGGAAAATCTAGTTCCTTGTAAAACAGGATCTGCTGCAAACGTAGAAGTTCTTCATGACCATAATGACGATAGCCCGCATCACTGCGCCCGAGTGGCTTCAATAGGCCGATCTGATCATAGTAATGTAGTGTTCGAACACTCACTCCCGAAAGTCTCGCCACTTCTTTTACGCTATAGTTTTTCACAGGCAATCGCATTCGTTAATCATTAATGCAAAGGTAAACTATGACGTAAGGTTAGAGTCAAGCACCATTGCTAACTTTTTTCTAGAAAAGTTAGCCAGAACCTACAGCCTCAGGAACACTGTTACCATTTTCGCTCGGTACACTAGCCTTGTTGTAGTGGAAGCGGACCAATCGTTCTTAGCGGTGAGACCATTCAGTAAGACGACCGCGAAACTGTAGAGTTATTGTTATTTTGAAATGAGGATGACTTGACTCCTCATTTGCAGCTAGAGTACCTGGCGAACTCAACAAAAGGCTTATATTGGCGTCCACTTCAACCTACAAGCTTTATGAAATATTTTTTTGTTGCCCTCCTATCCATTCTCCTATTTTCATGTACCGAACAAACGGTTCTCTTGGAAGAGCCTAGTTTAGTTCCACTTCCCCTAGAATTAAGCAGGGGAGAAGGACATTTTGTCATCAACAAGAAGACCCTTATTTCGGTGGAGAATGAAGAGCAAAGCCGGATGGCGACCGCTTTTGCTGATGGATTTCAAACTGTAGCGGGCTGGACACCAAGTGTTACCGAAGGAGGTGAAGGGGACATCGTTTTTGTCACGGATGCAAGTCTAGGAGCTGAGGCTTATGAGCTGGAAGTTACGCCAGACAAGATTTCGATTCAGGCATCCGAGGGTGCCGGTTTTTTCTATGCTACTCAAACTTTAAAGCAGCTGCTTCCTCCGGTTTTCTATAGTGACAACGTACAAGGGAATGTAGGTTGGGGAATCCCGTCTGTAGTGATTAAGGATGAACCTGCCTTCTCATGGCGTGGCTATATGTTGGATGTATCCAGACACTTTTTCGATAAAGATCAAGTGAAGGAAGTACTGGACTTCATGGCAGAGTTGAAGCTGAATCGTTTCCATTGGCATTTAACGGATGATCAAGGTTGGCGAATAGAGATTAAAAGCTACCCCAAGTTAACAGAAGTGGGCGCTTGGAGAATGGATTATCGCGTTACAGATGAAACGGTTTCTAACTGGTGGGGTAGACCCGTGCAGAAACCAGGTGAAAATCCTACCTATGGGGGGTTCTATACACAGGAGGATATCAAAGAGATTATTGCCTATGCTAAAGAACGCTTTATCGAGGTGATCCCCGAAGTGGATATGCCGGGGCATGCACAGGCTACCATTGCGGCCTACCCTGAAATTGGTTGTGTAAATAAAGCGCCCTATGTAGCTACAGGTGGCGTATTCAAGAACAATACTTATAACCCTGGGAAAGAGGCTACGTTTGAGTTTGCCGAGAAAATGCTCAACGAAGTGATGGACTTATTCCCTTTTGATTATGTGCATATCGGAGGGGATGAGTGTAATAAAGAACAATGGAAGATTGATCCAGATGCACAGGCGAGGATGAAGGCAGAAGGACTTAAGAATGAGGAAGAATTACAAAGCTACTTCATCAAACGGGTGGAAAAGATCATCAACGATAGGGGGAGAATTATGATTGGTTGGGACGAAATTCTAGAAGGTGGTTTGGCGCCGAATGCCACGGTGATGAGTTGGCGGGGTGAGGAAGGTGGATTGAAATCCGTGGAGATGGGGCATGAGGTGATTATGACGCCGAACAAGTATTGTTACATCGATCTAAAGCAAGGACATGATGATCTCGAGCCCAACTTGGGCTATTCACAATTACTCCTGTCTACCTCCTATTCTTACCAAGTCATTCCCGATCAGATACCAGCAGAAAAAAAGGACTTGTTCAAAGGTATTCAAGCTAACTTGTGGACGGAATCGATCAGCGATTGGGGTAAGTTGACCTACATGACTTACCCGCGGCTCTACGCGATTGCTGAAACAGCCTGGACTTCTAATGACAAGAAGAACTGGGATGAATTTATCAATCGATTGTATCCGCAACTAGAACGGCTGGATGCCCAAAAGACGCGCTATGCCGTCAGTGCTTTCAGTCCTTGGATCGACCATGCAGGAAAAGACGGAGGGGTGGAAATTTCGATGAAAACAGAAGCCAATGGATTAGATATATACTACACCTTAGATGGAACTGAACCTAATCTGCAATCTCAAAAATACACATCTCCTTTCTTAATTACGGAGAGCAGCACCATTAAAGCGCAGGCATACAAAGCAGAGGAAGCTGTGGGTTACCTATCCGAAATGGAATTCCCGGTACATCTGGCTGCCGGTGCACCAGCCACAAAACCTGAGACCACTAAGTTAACGGACCTCTCTTACGCTAAACTCCATATTGCCGATGCGAATTGGCTAGAATTCTCTGACGGCTTAGATTTGGAACTGCAATTCGATGAGCCTAAGGAAATCAGCCAAGTTAGCTTCAATGCTTTGCGATATACCATCACTGCTGTTTATCCACCGGAACGCGTGGAAGTATATGGCTCTGAAGATGGTCAGTCATTTGCCAAGTTAGCAGAGTTGGACCAAACCGAAGTCAGTCACATACAGGGGCGCAATAAAATTCGTTCTACCCTGACCTTTTCTCCGACAAAGGTGAAGGCCTTGCGAGTGGTTGGGCAAGAATTAAACCCAGTCCCGGAAGGGCATCATACCGCCGGAAGAAAAGCTAGGATTAAGATTGATGAGGTTGTAGTAGAATAGATTAGTTACTCATCTGCCAACTTAATATTGAGTTTTTGCCAGGAATTGGGGCGTTGTTGAGCTCCTTTTTCCAGACCATTGTCACCTAGTTTCAAGACACCAAACCCAAACAAGACGGTTTGCAGCGCTCCGCCAGCACCTGTGGTGAAATAAGGACTAACGCCTCTTCCTCCCGCACATTCTGCCAGCACTCCAAACGGTGGTACACCATTGGAGCGATAGCTGTGGATGAATAGGGCATAGGCCTTGTCGATATCTCCGATTTTGGCGCGCAATGCGGCGAGGGTAGCAAAACCCATAGCCGGCCCGTCGGGAGACATGCGAGGCTCATAAAAATCTAGGTCTTTGCGTATCTGCTCCTCTTCCGTGATCACTTCCAAGGGATGAGCCAGCAGGTTGACATCAGATTGCTTGATAATGGCTCCGTTATAGGTAGCATTCTCCCGGGTCACACCGTCCTCAAATTGCAGAATCGGAATATTGTCAGCCACATCCATCCAGTCTGGATCGGCTTCCAAGCCTAAGGTCTCCGCAGCCTGCGTCGCATTTTGGAGTACCGTTTTTACGATACCATTGGTGAAAGCGTTATTGTCGATGTTTTCCTCAAATTCATTCG
>ENA-UENT01000127-UENT01000127.1-marine-metagenome-genome-assembly--contig:-NODE-127-length-59056-cov-7.708791_pt1 | contig 59056 bp, 49 predicted proteins | sample MGYA00237879_ERZ529330 | MGnify/ENA primary metagenome ERZ529330 (study PRJEB26372, sample SAMN05368345) | marine metagenome | biome: cultured habitat; feature: ocean water; material: water; isolation... | reverse complement strand
GGCGTACTCGCCCCGGTAGACCAGCTGTAGCTATCGTAAGCCGGGCTCACCGAGAGGGCCGTTGAAGCATCATCACAGAAGCTAAGGCTACCGGAAATAGAAGGCGGAAGTGCTGCGTCTTCAGCAACCGTAAAAACAGAAGTGGTACTGCACCCCTGATTCGTCACGGTAACGCTGTAGGTCCCAGGGCCTGGAATGGTAATTTGCCCGGTATTACTATTGTTAGACCAGGTAATGCCGTCGTAGGCCGCAGCATTAATGATAGCGAGCGTGCCTTCAATATCCGGGCACAAAAGCGCAGGACCGGATATTTGCGGGTCAGGCAGACTGATTTCTGATACTGTTGCAAGCGCTGTTCCTTCGCAGCCATTAGCATCCGTTACCGTCACTTCCACATCCCCGGGGGTATTGACGCTCAAAGTGTTGCCGGTGGTCCCATCGGACCATTCATAACTACTGAACCCGCCATTGGCTGTTAGCGTAGTACTTTCGCCAGGGCAGATTTGAAGGTCCCCGCTAATCGTTGGCGCAGGGGCAGGGCTTTCGCCTACCGTGAAGGAAGATTCGCCAATACAGTTGCCAGGCTGAGTCGTGACGGTCACGGAATAGGTGCCCGGGCTGAATATTGGAATGGTCTGAGTGACATCGTTGGTATTCCAGAGGTAACTGGCAAAGTTGCCGGACACACTCAGGAATTCAGGGTTGCCATCACAGATCGCATCCGGGCCTGTTATATCGGGAACGGGGTTCTGAAGTACTTCCACCACCAGTACGGCAGGCAGGGCACATTCCCCCGGTGAAGGAGTGAAAGTCAGCGCAAAAACCCCGTTTATGGATGGTGTAAAAGTCCCGGCATTGACACCGGTCCCGCTCCAGGTACCCAGAACGCCATCCTGTACATTCGACAACAACAGCGGGGGAGCACCCTGGCAAAATGGGCCAATGGGTATGAGGGAGGGCGTAACCGGAGGAACCACAGTAACAGGAACGGCGGCACGGTCTGAAGCACAATCCCCAATATCACAGGCAACATAATAGGTGGTATTGTTATTGAGCACGGGGGTATTATAGACTGGCCCGCTAGCAATCGGGCTGCCACCGGTGGGGCTTGTATACCAGCGGATCGTACCTCCGGGGCAAGCTGCTGCCGAAAGCATAGCACTCTCTCCCTGACACACCTGTACCGGAGTTACTATTGGAGGGGGTGGCGGGATACAAGGCTGCACACAATCCACAAATGCTGCCCATCCGTTACCGGTACCGCTAAAGTCACTGTCAAAAACGAAGGTCAGGCATCCGGAGGGGTGGCTAGAGGTCACGATGCCCGGGCTGTTGTTGCTAAAAGTTCCAATAATCGGAGAACTGGTGTTGGGCCCATCATAGATGGTCAGGTCGTCGAAAGGGCCTTCAAGGTCAAAAATACTAAAGGTCACCTCCACCAGATCACCGGGAATATCCGGGCAAATAGTAGTTATCGTATTCTCCTGATTGGAATACTGACCGCCCGGGCCACCCGAATCATAGAAAAAATCGCCGCAGCCGGGAGGGTAAATACAGGTGCCATCGTCAAAATTGGCAGTGGGGTCATAATTGGTGGCCAGCGGGTCTGTACAACCACAGACAGTGGGGGGCACCCCCGGAAAAATCGGAGCAATGCTACCGGCAAAACCCACATCGACGTTGGCATGGTCCGTAATACATAATTCAATTGTATACGGCCCACTGCCACAGGCAGCAGCCAGTTGAGCAAAGGTATTTACCGTATTGACATTACAAGGGTCCGTAGAGAGCCCATAGTTCCCTCCCCCAAACGCTAGCCCATTGTCCGGGTTAGGGCCGCCCCCTTCTGAAAAGGTGAAGTACCCATTCACACTGGCTGAAGACCCAAAGGGCGAACCGGCATTGCAGGAGCCGCCACCGGGGCGGGTTACCAGCATGAGAGTTTCTCCGCAGGCATTCACCCGTATCGACAGGTCGCCGATAAAGGTATGTTCCAGTTCCATGGAAAAGCCTATCGGGTTACCGGTAATAGCAGGGTTAATTGGAATGTTGACGCAGTAGGATACCGAGGGATTGGCTACCGGTTGATTTTCGTCAGGCAGGCTTATGCTCGGGTCTGTGCACTGAGCTACAGCCGGGGTGACAGGCAACAGGAAGCATGCACCGGATAAAAGCATAGCAATTAGACAAACTGCAGTAGTCGAGTAGTTGTTCAGCATAGATTGGGTTCTGTTAATGCCCGGAGTGTTGGTTACTCAAGGCTTTGCAATAACTCATTTGGCATATCCCGGGGTAGGTATTGATCGTATTGGGCATAGGTAATAGGTGCCAAATAATGACAGGCTAATGTACAATTTTTTGAGCAAGCTGCATAAAGCGGTCATCAATTACGGGGCTGACTGGGCACCGGAATCAGGCAGAAAGTGAACCCAACCTGAGTGGGAACAGGCCCATCTACTTACGGCATTCTACGTTCCGGCAACCTTTGGCAAGTGCCAGGATTAACGTACGAGGTTAACCCCTCCCTTAAACAGGCGGACCTCCCCATCTACGAAACGTATTTGGGCAAAGTAGGTAAAATGGCCAATATTCATAGGCTGCCCCCTGAAGACGCCATTCCAGCCATATTGCGGGTCATTGGGCGGGAACTCCTGCATTTGGAAAACTTTTTCCCCCCAGCGGCTGTAAATCTCAAAGTTTTCCACCTCAACCACATCGCTGCCTGCATAAATCAGGAAGAAATCATTACTGCCATCTCCGTTTGGGGTAAAAGCATTTGGGATATACACCTGATAATCGCGGATCACCCGAACGAGCAGGTTGTCGGTAGCTGTACAGCCAGCGGTGTCGGTTATGGTAGCAAAATAACGGATGGTGCTCTCTGGCTGGTCTATCCAGGAAAGGCATTGGTCGCAGGCAGCCGAATCCTGTGGCTCCCAAAGGATGGATGTCCATTCTCCATCCCGGAGGTTGGTTAATGCATTCAGGAAAACCTCGTCGCCGAGCCGGATTTCCTGATCTTCTCCCAATTGAAGCTGTGGCAGGCTGCCTTCTTCCAATAGAATGGTCGTTTCATATTCACAACCCTCCACATCCTGAATGAGCAATTCGTAGGCACCACTGCCCAAACCGGTGTATCGGGGCTCCATCGACAGCGCCCCCCCGTTCAGGCTGTAAAGATAAGGGCCGGTCCCTCCGGTTACGGAAAGAACCTGTATTTGCCCGTTTTCGTCTTCGTAACAGATGGGATTGACAGCTGATACTTCTGCCCCTGCAAGGGTGTTGGGGTTTTCGGCAACCCAGACCTGAGCGGTATCAGCACAACCGTTTACTGCGTTTTGCACGATCAACTGATAGTTTCCGGGCGTAGCCACGGTTTGCTGCAACACCCCACTAGCAAGCCCGCTTTCCGGACCGGACCAGCTGTAGGTCAGCTGATCTCCCGCAGAGGAACCAGAACCGTCCAGCATAACCGTTTCGTTGATACAATCAATGGCATCAGGGGCCACAATCAGCGCCACAGGAGGCAGGGTATCAATAACAATTTGGATAGAGTCTGTAGCAGAACATCCGTTAACAGGATCCGTAACAGTCAGAAAGAAGTGCCCGGGCTCCACTGTGGTATAATTAGGCAAATCTGCTCCGGGAATATCTCCAAGGACCGCTTCCGACCATTGCAGCATCGGCTCTCCGTAAACGGCATGCACCGATGCCTGTATCAAAGAAGAAGTGGTATTGCAGTCCAAATCGGGCGCATTGGGGTTGATGACCACTGTTGGGATATCATAATCCCCCTGTACAGAGACTGCTTCCACGGCAAAACAACCGGTTGCAGTGTCCGTAACCATCAAACTGAAGTCCCCGACAGCGCTGGCTTCGTACACCAGATTGGTAGCACCGGAAACCGGTTCCCCATTGGCATCCAGCCATTGATAAACGGTGGTGGGCCCATTTTGAGAACCTGCACCGGTCAGGGTTACCGTAGGGGTGTTACAGTCGAGCGTGTCTTCCACGCTTACTGTCACAGCAGGTGTGTAGCTGTTGTCGGTCACTTCTACCGCACTGAGCTCAGACACACAGCCGGTTTGCAAATCGGTGACCACCAAGCCATACATACCAATTTCGGAAACCTCCGGATTAGGATTGTTTTGATTGCCGGAATTTATACCGGGACCTGTCCACATGAAGCTCAGAAAATCAGGCGGAGCCACTTCCGGCCCAATAAAGACGGATCTCGTATCACAGTCCATGGCTTCGTTTTCTCCTGCATCGGCAAGGGGCAGAGTGGTCAGGTCCACTTCAAAAGTATCTATGGCAATACATTCATTATCACTTTGGGCACGGGCCGTGTAGAACCCTTCCGCTGACACCTGAATGGTCGTCGTAGTTTCCCCTGTAGACCAATCCAGAAAAGTACCGTCAGTGGTGACGCTTAATTCATTGGAGGTGCCCTCGCACAATACGCTTTGCCCGGAGATATCTACTTCAGGATTGGCGTAGGGCTTGATTTCCCATTCTGCGGAGTTCATGCACCCTACGGTATCCTGTACGGTCACAGCATAGACTCCTTCCTCAGTCACCGAAATTTCCCGGCTCGTCATCCCATTGCTCCACTGATAGGAAGCATATCCTTCTTCAGCAGCAAACACAGCTGCTCCCGCGGGGCAAAACCCGGTATCCCCCTCTATCTCTGGAGCGTCGACCACAAAGACAAAAACCGCCGTTACTGCATTCGCGGTGCACCCGAGGCTGTCCGTAACCACCACACCATAGCCGCCCTGCTCACTAACTGTAATTTCATTGGTGGTGGCCCCATTTGACCATTGTACAGCTGCCCACTCCCCTTCCACAGAGATGGTGGTGGAACTACCCAGACAGATGTTTTGTGCCGGCGTCAATTCCAGATCGGGCGTAGGCTGAATGAAAACTTCAGCAGTATCAATTGCAGTACAACCATTCTCATCCGTTACCGCAAGGGTGTAAATGCCGGGAGATTGCACATTAATACTCAGGTCTTCTTCTCCGTTGCTCCACAGGTAAGACTCAAAGCCTGCCTGAGCTTCAATCTGGAAGCTTTCCCCGTCACAGCCAGCCTGGTAAACAGGCAATTCGGGGTCAGGTAATGGAAAGGCTGTGATTTGTATGGTATCAGCAGCTGTGCAGCCTGCTGTATTCGTAACCGTCACAGCAAAATTACCGCTTTGGGTGACGGGTATACTCGATGTCGTCTCACCTCCTGACCACTGATAGCTGGTATGGTCGCCCGCATTTAGGAAAATGGAATCGCGCTCGCAAAACGGTGCAGCACCGGTGATCTCCACATCAGGAGCAACAGAGGCGATGACAATAGCATTTGCGGAACTTACGCATCCGAAAGCATCGGTCACTGTAACCATATAGGCCTGTGGGTCCGTCACCATAATCTGACTGGTTGTATCCCCGGTAGACCAAAATAAGGTATAATCATTATCCGCTACGCTCAGCGCGTTCGCTTCTCCGGGGCATACACTGAGGTCACCTGTAATGACTGCCTCCGGTTCGGGTATTTCTTCAACAATAATAGCGGATTGGGTGGTACAGCCTTCAGGGGTGGTCGCTGTTAAAATGTAAGTGCCAGGCACATCCACTTCAATTTCTGATGCCGTCTCTCCGGAAGCCCACTCGTAGGCTAAACCAGCTCCTGCAGACACCCCGATAACCACAGCGCCATCCTCGCAGTACCAGGCTGAATCAGGCAATGCCACCTCTGGCAAATCAATAACCTCAAAGTCAAAAGTAGCGGTATTTGAACAGCCATTATCCCCTGTAGCAGTGACCAGATAGGTGGCGGTACTATCTGCTATAATTTCGGAACCCCCAGCACCAGAGGACCAGATATAGTCCATCAGCCCCGGCGTTGCCTGCAACGTAGCGCTGTCCGTAGCGCAAACGAAATCCGGCCCGGTAATTTCAATAGCTGGCAGGGCCAATTCCTCAACGGTAAATATGGAGTCGCGGATACACCCATTCAAATCCAAAACAGATACCTGATACAGACCGGGAGCCGTAATAATTGCATCTGCCTCCTCACTTCCCGTTGACCAGGTCACAAAGGGGTACTCAGCGGGGGCAACAGACAGGGTTATGCTGTCGCCCTCACAGAATGTTACAGGCCCCTGCAAATTGATATCCGGTAACGGGTTTTCTGCCACCGCAACGGCGAAGCTGTCCTGACAACTGTTCGCATCCGTAACAGTCAGGTAATAAAGCCCGGGAGTAGTCGCTTCAATTACAGCCGAGGTATCCCCGGTTGACCAGCTGTATTGGGTGAAACCGGGGGCTGCTTCCAGGTCCACGCTGCCATTCGTGCAGAATGCTGCGCTGTCGGGCAGGTTGGCTTCCGGCAATGGCACCTCTGTAATTTCCGTATTGGTTGTGCCTGTGCAACCGTTAGCATCTGTTACCGTTAGCCCATAGGTGCCTGGCGTGGATACATCAAGGGTTGGGGCATTGACCGCACCCTCCCAGCTGTAAGTCGCATAAATAGCGCTGGCAGACAACTCCAGGCTGCTACCTACACACAGGCTCGGCCCTCCCAGGATCTCGGGCACCGGCAAAGGCAGGGTTTCTGCCACGGCAGAATCGACAGCCACACAGTTGTTCGCTCCGGTAATGGTCACGTAGTAAGTCCCGGCGGCATCTACTGTGACCGAAGGCCCGTTACCGGGAACCGACCACTGGTAATCAGCATAACCGGTATTGGCTTGTATTTCGGTATCTTCATTTTCACAAAAGGTGTATGGCCCGGACAGCCCGCTCACCGGGACTGCTTCCTCCTGCACCAGGATATCGTCGGTGGCGGTACATCCAAATTCGTTAGTCACCTCAAGCTGATAGGTACCTGCACTGTCCACAACCGTTGTGGCGGTTGTGGCTCCGTTACTCCAGTGGTAAGTTGAGTAAGTACCATTGGCACTGATCTCTACCGAGCTGTTGGCGCAAAAGACGGCTTCTTCATCCAGTGCGAGCTGAGGGTTGGGAAATTGCGCCACTATGGCATCCGTAGTGCCGGTACAGCCTTCCTGAGAAGTTACGGTAACGCTATAGTTCCCCGGAGCATTCACCACCAGCGTACTGTCTGTGCTGCCACCATTCCAGGACAGGTTTGAGTACAGCCCTTCCACAAACAAACTAACGGCACCGCCCTCACAAAGGCTGGTATCCCCGCCGATTTGCGGTTCCGGCTCGGCAAAAGCAACGACATCCAGCGTATCTGCCCCAGTGCAGCCATTTCCGTCCACCACAGTCACACTGTAGGTACCCGGTGCTGTTATGGGAAGGGTAAAGTCCTGATTGGTCCCCCCCCAATCTACTGAAACGTAGGGGTCCACACTCAACACCCCGGTAGCATCCGGGCAAAGCCCCACCGGGCCAAAAATTTCAGGCACCGGCGGTAAAAATGCCTCAACTTGTATGGAATCAATAGCAGTACAGCCCCGGTCATCCGTGACGGTAACGCTATAGGAACCAGCTTCTGCAATGGCTGCAGCCGGGCCAGTTGCACCGCTGCTCCAAACGTAATTCGAATACACCTGGCCCACGAAGGCAAAGACGGTATCTCCCGCGCAAAGGCTTTCGGCATTAACGATGGCAACATCCAATGTAAGCGGATCGTACTCTGTGACCTGCAGGGAATCTACGCCGGTACAGCCATTGGCCGCCGTAACGGTGACCAGATAGGTACCGCCTTCCTCTACGGTGATGGTATTAGTGGTGTCACCGGTAGACCAGAGGTAGCCTTCGTAGTTTTGTACCGTCAGCAGTAAGCTGCTGCCTCCATCACAGAATACGGTATCGCCATCCACCTCGGGCAGAGGGGCATCAATAGCCAACAGTTCGGTATCGGCGGAATAAGTACAGCCAAAGGTGTCTGTGACGGTCACGGCATAGTTGCCTGTAGAATCCACTACCAGCAAGCTGTCTATACTGCCATCAGACCATTGATAGGCGGCCCAGGATTCAGAAAGTGCCAGGGTGGCATTTCCGTCCGGGCACAGACCAGGAGGGGAGGCAATCTGTGGCTGTTGAGCCGGTACTTCTTCGATGGTTAGCGTCGTATCGCCCTGACAACCGAATGGGTCCGTCACTCGCAACAGGTAATTACCGGGCTGATCTATCACCAGAAAGCTGTCTGCTGAAAGCCCCACCCAGCTGTAAGTATCGTAACTGCCCTGAACAATCAGGGTATCGGTTGTGCCTTCACACAGATAGGGACCACCGTCAATGATGGGCGCAGGGGTAGGAACTTCGGTGACAACCACTTCCCGAATGATGGTACAACCGTTACCCGGTGCAGTGACGGTTACAGTGTAGGTTCCGGACTCGTCTACCACAATAGCCGGATCGGTAGCAGTGGTTGACCATTCGTAAGAAGCAAAGTCAGGACCGGCGTCCAGAGTCAGATCCGTACCTTCACAGAAAGAGGCCTCAAAGCCGACCATAATCGTTGGAGAAGGTTCAATGCTTAGGGTCATGGTATCTGAATTGGTGCAGCCATCGGAGCTGACCTCAAGGATGTATTCGACCGTGCCGGAAAAGTTATCCGGGAAAACAGCCTGAGGTGCAGGGCTTGAGGGGTCATCAAGGTAACTCAGGGCCTCTGTCGTGCCCATCCAGGTGTAGGTTTCGAAGCCCGTAGCGTAAGTCACCTCACTATTGAGGGTAAACGGTACATTGCCGGAACAAAGCGCCGTGTCCTGATCGAGGGCCACCACCTGCAATTCACAGTTGGGGTTGGCGGTACAATCGAAATAATCTGCAGCCTGACCGGAAAAGGAGATGCTGAAGCCGTCTGACTCAGACTGCTCCCCACCTACCCCGTAGAATTCATTGATGTAGAGATAAAAGCCCTGCCCGGGCTCTACAACCATGGGCGCTACATATCCATTGGCCATAGCACCGGTTTCGTCAAAGAAGATCCCTTCTGAAAGGTCGGTTTCCCCATTGCCTAATCCTGTAAACGGACAAAAACCACACTGAAAAGTCTGGGTTTCCTCCACCGACCAGGCATAAGAACAGCGGTCGGGCTCTCCAAGGCTGTCACAGCGGGTGTCGGCAGCAAATAATGCGAAGTCGTAGTCGACATCACCGCCTTCGTAAGGAGAAATGGTAAAAAGGAGATCGCTGCCCGGTGGCATGTCATTGCGAAAGCGAAAATAGAGCCATACGCTGGAAGACTCGCCAGTCTCATGGCACCCAATAGAGTTATCGGAGTTTTGAAAATCGTTGAGCTCGCCCGGAGAGTCCGGAACGTCAATATTTCGGTCGCCACAAACCACTATCGCACCACTGCAATCGGAGACGTTCTGCGCAATCATCCAAAGGGGCAGCAATGTCAGGGTTAGGATCAGACGGCTTTTGAGATTACAACACCGCATCAATATAGTTTTTCATTCCGGCAATAGCCAGCAATGGATGCCAGCAATTATAAAATGCTATGCATCATGGGATTATAACTCTTCCGGGGCTAATAGGCAAGTGTCTTGTTTATCGATCTGAAAGCGGTTGTGTTCCTGTATAGTACGCTGAATCGGGAGCTGTACTCAGGCATCTGGTAGAAAAAGACAACTTATTCGGGGGGCGAATACAATACAAATATAAAAAAAGTTAAACAGTAATCCCATCATTTGGGAAAACAGCCCGAATAATTCTCTTTTTCCTGCTTTGATACAAGACACCTGAGCCGGACAGATTGCTGCCTGATCATTAAAAAACTAAAATATAATTTTATTCTGCTTCTGTAAACATTTGCTTTACAGAAACTAAGACAACCCCCGGCGCTTCATTTCTTCATGAACAAGGCGGTGTTCCCGGGTCATATCGCCAGTAACGGAGGAGTTCTCCTCCGCTCTGCGGATCAGATAAGGCACCACTTCCCGCACCGGCCCGTATGGCAGGTACTTCCCTACCTTAAAACCGGCAGCAGCGAGGTTGAAGGTGAGGTTGTCGCTCATGCCGTAGAGCTGGCAAAACATCAGGTGGGGATGATCGCGCGAAATGCCCTTACGGTGAATCAACTCAGCCTGCAGTAAATTGCTCTCAGCATTGTGAGAAGCATTGCAGGAGGCAATACGCTCGTAATTGTCAATACAGAATTTCACTCCGGTGTTGTACGCATCATCGGTTGCGGCTTTTGTGGGGTGGATGGGAGATTCATAGCCATGCTCCTTTGCGCGGGCTCTTTCTTTTTCCATATAAGCCCCCCGAACCAGCTTCGCTCCCAAAATGTAGCCATTGCGTTTTGCCTGATTGTAAGAACTGATGAGGTATTGCAGGCGGTCCTTCCGGTACATCTGAAAGGTATTATACACGACAGCTTTTTCCTGATTGTACCGGCGCATCATCATATTGACGAAGTGGTCGATGGGGTCCTGTATCCAGGTCTCCTCCGCATCGAAAAATACACTGACACCCTTTTGAGCAGCGATATGGCAAATCGCATCGATGCGCTTCAGGATATTTTTATATTCAGCCCGTGTCTCTTTGGTAAAGGCTTCGCCTTCCTGTATTTGCTTCAACAAACCAAAGCGGGCCATGCCGGTCACTTTGGTACTCACCACGGGTACATGGTCTGCTTTGGCAGCAAATTCAATAGCGCGGATGGTTTCGTTCATCGTCTGATTGTACTCCTCTTCAGAATCCTTGGCCTCTGCCCCGTAGTCCAAGATAGTCAGGCATCCTTGTTGAGCAAGTTTATTGATGGAAGGCTGACTGTTCAAAAGCGTAGTGCCCCCGCAAAATTGCTCATAAATGGTATTTTTGACAATCCCTTCCACAAAGGGCAGGTGCATCCTAATAGCCGCCAGCCCCAGTTTTGAACCGATGCCAACGAGCCAATGCCGGTTCATCATGCCAAAAATCCAGGCAGACTTGCGCAGCTCTTCATCGGTTTTGCCTGCAAAGGCTACCTCGGTATTGGAAAAATCAACAATGGGTTCTTCCTTGCTATTGATGACTTCATCAACGGCTTTCTTCATTCTTTCTATATCCTTCACAGGTTTACCTATCTTTTCCATGAATGTAATTTGGTCCGGTTAAGGGCTATCCCAAGGTAAGCTATATTTATCATTTTTTAATATCCCGTTCGGTCCAAATTACCCACGCCGCTTCGGCTTGTCCATGCAGCATTTGCAGGCCATTCATAGCTTTTGCCCCCTGCTTCAGCCCCAATTCCATAAATGCGGTGGAGGCGGGATTATAGACCAAATCGTATAAATAATGACTGCTGCCCAGGGCATGATAGGGTAATTTGGGCTTGCTTGAGGTACTGGGAGACATCCCCAGCGGGGTGGTGTTGATGAGGAGTTTGTGAACGGCAACCACTTCGGGGGTGACTTGTCCGTAGCTTAGCCGGTCTTTCCCGGGTGCGCGCGACACCATTTTGAACGGAATCTCCAACCGGCCTAAAACAAAGGCTACTGCTTTGGCGGCCCCACCGGTTCCCAACACCAATGCCTTTAGCCCGGACCAACCTCCCCGCGTGGCTTCCAGCCAGCTGCAAAGGGAAGTTTCAAAGCCCACCACATCGGTATTAAAGCCCTCCAGCTGATCTCCGCTGCAGCGAATTGTGTTCACCGCACCAACAGCCGCCGCTCCTTCTGACAGTTTGTCCAGATACGGCAATACGGCCTGCTTGTAGGGGATAGTCACGTTTAGCCCGACCAGGTTGGGGTGTTGTTGCAACAGTTCCGGCAGGGCTTCAATTTTGGGGATGGGAAACAGCTCGTAACAGGCATCAGTGATTCCGGCTTTGGCAAACTTCTCCGAAAAATATTTTTTGGAAAAAGAGTGCGAAAGCGGGTATCCGATCAATCCAAACAGCCGCTCATATTCATTCAATGGCTTCATCAAAAACTTTTTTTACAGCCCGCGCTTATCCAGCCGGTCCAATGCAAGGACAATCGCCAAACCGGCAACCATGCAAATGAGGGCGCCCGCCAGAAAAGAAGGGCCGACCTCAGCGGCGTACTGCCCCGGCATTAAATTAACCTCCTTGATCACTTTGTCAACCACCATTCCCGGCTGCAGTTCTACCATTTCCCCTTCTTCAGTAAGGCCAAGCACAGCTTTGCGCCAGGGCCAGATTTTGTTAAGGGAGCCCAGCATAAAGCCGGTCAGGACGGCCAGGGTCAGGTTGTGGTAGTGTTTGAACGTCCAGGACAACACCCGGGAGAAAGTCGCCAGGCCCAACAGGCAGCCTGCACCAAAAACGCCCAGGACCACCAGGCTCTCCGGTGCCAGCGTTTTGAGCGCATCCTTAATGGTCGGTATAATAATGGTATACATCCCCATCAGCAGGAGGATGAAACTGCCGGAAATACCCGGCAGGATGAGTGCAGAAATGGCAATCATACCCGATACAAACACCAGCCCCAAATGGGTACTGCCTTCCGAAGGGCTGGCAATGGTGATAATGTAGGCGACAAGTGTTCCGACTACCAGGCCGACCACTTCAGTAGCCTTCCAAACACCTACCTGCCGCCCAATGTAGATGGCGGAGGCGATGATGAGCCCAAAAAAGAAAGCCCATAGTTGAATCGGATAATTTTCCAGCAGATGGGTAATGCCAAATACGCCTACTACAATCCCGAAAACCATACCGCCCAGTAAAGTTAGCAGAAAGGCTCCGTTGGCTTTGCTCCAGGCACCAGCCAAACCTTCCCTGCCTAGAGTGCGCCAGACTTCAGGGCCCAGGATGTGTTTGATAGTCTCAAGCAGACGCTCGTAAATACCAGTGATGAAAGCGATGGTACCGCCGGATACGCCCGGTATGACTTCTGCCATGCCCATCGCCATGCCCTTGAGTACCAGTCCGATTGTTGCTGTCCAGTTTTTCATGTCAGCAAAGCTAAATATTCAATCTGAAAAAACCGGCCTTTTCTGGTCAGCGCCTTCTTTATTCCGCTGTGGCGATCATAGCAGATTTTGCTTCCTGCACACCAGTGCTTAATCCGTAGGGGTAGGATGCCCTGCCTGAAAACTGCTGCCATTGCTCTGCTGCGTAGGTGCGTATGTCTGAAAGGCGGGGAAAATCGTATACCAATTGCCCACGGTCGAGGACAGGGACTAAAAGGTCCTGCCCGTTTGTGGCTTCCAATGTCAGGTAGCGGTTTTGGCTTTCCTCCCATAGCTGCGCCCCCTCGAATCCATGCCGGATATCATAGAGGACATCCCCCTGATATTGACCCTCTTTTTCGGACCGCCAGACCTGCAAAATGCCGGGATGAGAAGATTTTACAGCTTCCTCGGACCGCTTGATCCGGTCTTCCCACTCTCCATGCTCATTTTGTATGCCTGCCAGTTTGTAAACGCCGCCCAGAGCCGGGTCTCCGTGCCCGGTTGCCAGGCGGGTGCCAACTCCCCAAACGGTAATTTTGGCGCCTTCTTTTTTCAATTGCGCAATCCGGTACTCGTCCAGGTCATTGCTGGCAACAATCGCTGCATTTTTGAAACCGGCTTCGTCCAGCATTTGGCGGGCTTTCTGGCTCAGAGCGGTCAGGTCGCCCGAGTCGAGTCGAATGCCATTCATTTCGTACCCCTGTTCGCGCAGCCACTGCCCTACCCGTATGGCATTGCGCACCCCGGCTTCTGTATCGTAGGTATCGACCAGGAAAATGCAGTTGCCGGGTAAGGCTTCGGCATATTGCCGGAAGGCCAACAGCTCATCTTCGTAGGCCATCACCCAGCTGTGGGCGTGCGTACCCTTAACAGGAATGCCGTAGATGCGCCCTGCCATCACATTACTGGTCGCGTGCACGCCGCCGATGTAAGTAGCCCGGGCCGCCGTCATCGCACCATCCAAACCCTGAGAACGGCGCATCCCAAACTCCAGTACGCTGTCGCCCTGCGCCGCATCCACAATCCGGGCAGCTTTGGTCGCCAGCAGAGTGGAGAAATTGATCAGCGTGAGCAGGCCGGTTTCCACCAACTGACACTGCAGGATAGGCCCCTCCACCCTCAGCATCGGCTGATTAGGGAAAGCCGCTGTACCTTCCGGCATAGCATGCACCGTTAGTTCAAGCTCCATACGCTGTAGGTAGTTGAGAAAAGCTTCATTGAACAAAGGAGCGCCAGCCGAGCCCTTCAAACCACCCAAATACTGAATGTCCGATACGGAAAACCGGAACTGTTGTAAAAAATCCACTGCAAGTTCCAGGCCCGCGCTTATGGCAAAACCACTCTGAAATGGCGGCTTTCGGTAAAAGAGATGAAAGTTTGCCTTTCGGCTATGCAAACCCGATTTCCAATACCCGTAAGCCATGGTAAGCTGATAAAGGTCGGTCATTAGCCCAAAGGGGCCGCGGTAAAGTTGACTGAGGTGCGTATTCGGCATGTCAAAGGTAGTTAGTTTGATTTTAAAACTAAGTTAAACCCTTTATAGTTGACATGCAAGTGCAATTTTTATTTTCTTCCAGGGCCCAGCCAACCGAAAGGTGTTTTTCCGGGTTCTTATCCGGAATAGAAAAGCTGCCTATGAAGAATTTACTGATTATCCCCTTTCTTTTGCTTTCCTTTTTGGGCCAGGCCCAAACGGATACCTGGGAAGAGGTCAAATCCTTTGAAGGGCGATTCCGGGTCCTGGCTCCCGGTGCCATGCAACTGGCGGTGGATACAATGGAAACACCGGTTGGAGCACTGACCTACTATACCTATTATTACCAGCCGCCGGCAGGAGAAAAATCGGCCGAGAACCTGATGTATATGGTGAGTTATTGTGACTATCCGGAAGGCAGTTTGCATGCAGACAGCACGGAATTACTCGCGGAGTTTTTTGAGACGACTCGGGAGTCCGGCGCTTTCTCCATCAACGGAGACCTGATCTACCATTCTGAACGCAACCTCGGAGATGCAAACGGGCAATACTGGAGGATCGATTACCTGGACGGGAATGCCGTGCTGAAGACTTGGGCACTGGTGGCAGGCCGGCGTTTTTATTCGGTACAAACAGCGACCGTTGCCACCCGAAGCCTCAACCGGTCAACCGACCGCTTTTTCGAGAGCTTCATCCTTATTGAGGCGGAGCAGCCTGCTTCACAAAAGCCTTAGCGTGCCGGATAGCGTCCGGAAAGAAGGCATTGAACTCTGTATTTAATTCCTGAAAGTGGCTAACCATGGTGTCAAGGGCACCGGCGAGCAGCTCAGGGCGGCTCACCCGGTGGCTCATCCGCCTGAAGGTGTAGGCAATGCCATTGTGGGTGGCGTAGGTCTCGAGCCAGTTGTCTGCAATCATTTTGGGCACGTAGGTATGTACAGGCTCGGGCATAAGGTGGTGATGGCGCTTCAGGCAGGCGTAGGCATCCAAAATAAAGTCAGACAGCGGCTGCTCTGAGTAGGTGGACCAGTTCAGGGCAAGAAAATAATCGTAAAACACATCAATGATGACGGGCGCATACTTGGAGTGCCGGTCGTACATACGCCGTACGCCTTTTAGCACTTCGGGGTGCTGATCGGTGTAGGAATCAATGGCACGGTGCAGGGCTACGCCTTTTTGCACTGCCGGCGGTAGTTGACTCACCTGCGCATTATTGAGGTAGTCCCCCAAAAAGTTGCCCACCATAAGGTGGTCGTCTTTACCGGAGAGAAAAAAGTGGGCGAGAAAATTCATGCCATAATAACGCTGCTGAACCAGGAGAGTTGAAAGCTCATCCTTACTAAGGTATGGGCACGTCCGAAGCTTCGGGCGTATTCATGCCCAGAAAATCAAGCACCGCCTCAGGCAGCAGCTCGGTGAGGGGCAGGTCGGCGCCATAGGTAAAATACCCAATCAGAGCGATGTGAAAGAGGAGGGTAAACAACAACGCCTTGGAACGGATGGCGCGGGCACTACGGATGGATTTGCTTTGGTAATACATAGCCATTGGGTTTTGGTACGGTGAAATAACGCAGCCCGGACTGCATATATTTTTTACTAAAATGTTAAGAGCACTTACATCGTTGCCACAGTGGTGGTTATCATGACTGCAGTCAGCATTTCCTGAACGGCCTTGCCAACTTCTTCCTGCATTTTTTCGCCATCCGTGAGTTGCTCGAGCCGGGCTTTGGCTGCTTTGCGCTGAGCTTTGTCTTTAATCATCTCTGCATAAAGCTCACACTTCAGGATAATGACCAGCAGCATGCGTTCCTTTTTGTCGGGCTCGGTGGTTTCGTCCAGCATCAGGGCGCGGAGTCGCTGCCGCAATTCATTTTCAGGCGCTGCATCTTTGGTTGGATACCGGTCTACGGAAAAAACCCAGAGTACTTTGCCTTCCGTTTTCTCCAGTATGCCTTCCTGCACCAGTTTGTCTACGGTCAGCTGCCGGAGTTTGGTCAGGCGCTGTACGCAAGTGTGTATCCAGTTGGAAATCCGGTCTGGCTTCTTTCGCTTTGCAATGCGTTCGATGAGGTTATTGAGGGCCCGGCTGTCGGTAATGGCATTGGTAAGCAGACGAACGCGGCCGTCCTCAATTTTAATGCGCTCTTCGAGCAGGAGGTCGAGCATAAAAGCAGCGCCGAAGGCGTAGTTGATATAGCCCCCGGCGTGCGTAAAGTTACCTTTTTCGTCGTCCAGGCTAATCAGTGTAATGGCTTCGTGCAGGTAAAGGTCCATATCTTTTTATGGGAATATAAGCTTCTTTACCAGATGATGCCAGAAAACTCTACCGACCAGTACCCTGATTAGATGAATCCTATTTAAAGTAGCTCTTCCATTTTCCGAATGCTTTCTCAAAATCTTCCTGGAGTTCCTTCCATTCTTCTTTGGCTTCGCTTTGCCATTCCGTGGTTTTCTTTTTGAGTTCAGCGATGCGCTTCTGGGCTTCTTCCCGGGCTTCCTCGTATTCTTCTGAGGCTTCTGATTTGGCATTGGCGGCCAGCACATCCATCTGGGCACGGAACCGCATCAGGCGGTCTTGTAGCGAGCTTGCGGCTTCTGCAGATCCGGCTTTTTCTTCCTCTGCAGCTTTCTTGGCTTTTGCCTGAAGGTTATCTAAAGTGGAGCCGAAGGCAGCCTGTTGTTCTGCAAGGTTTTCAGCTGCAGCTGTCTTTTATTTTTTGAGCTTTGCCAATAGCTCGTCGTATTCTTCCTTTAGCTCTGCCCGGGCTTCCCCGAACTCTTCTTTCACTTCAGCCTGCTGCTCTTCCAGCCAGTGCTGGAGGCGGATTTTCTGCTTTTCAAACTCCTCGGCGGCTTCCTTTTTGCCCAGATTGAACTGTACCTGAAGCTGCTCCAGGTCGGATTGCCATTCTTTGAGGCGGTCTTGCATGCGTTGCTTAAGTGTAGACATAACGGTTTGGTTTTATCATTGAACAAAGAAAGTCGACAAAATGCTCGCCCGGATTGAGCAAAATTAGATACAACCGAAAATCCAATCGACCAATCGAATCGTAAATCTGGTAATTTTTTCACCCGATAATACAAGATTCATGAAAAACCTTACCATTCTTCTGGCATTCCTCCTTTCGGTTCAGCTCCTGGCCCACAACGATGACGATCCCGTGATTGGCTTTCAGTCTAGCGAAATCAGTCCGGAAAAAGCGAAAAAACTGGGTTACCCCCTACCCTATGGCAGCCGCGTTGACCGACTCTACCCGGGGACGCCGGCACAGGTGGCTGGGCTTCAGCCCCTGGACTATGTTTATGCTGTTAACGGACAAACCGTCAGTAAGCAAAAGGGCCTGAGTGACCTGCTCGAAGATTTTGTACCGGGCGACAAAGTCGATATTGGTTTCTACCGTAAAGGCGAAGCACTAAGCCGAACTTTGTTTTTGAGCCGCCGTGGAGATTTGGATATGCCGCACCAACCAAATTCAAAAGATCCCTTTCTCGGCATCAGCCAGGTTCATGATGAACTTCCACAGGACGTAGTCGGTGTGCCGGTCAGCGTAGTGCATAACTCTACCGCTCAGGCCATGGGGCTAGAGCGCGGCGACATCATCACGGCCATTGATGGCAACCCGGTAGCGGACTGGCACGACCTTAGCCCGATGATCGACATGCGGAAGGTCGGAGACCCCATACAAGTGTCTGTTTACCGCAACGGGGATATATTTACCCGCAGCCGCCCCATTAAATCTCAGGCCGCCACCCATGGCAACCACAGCCGGCCTAACGGACCTGAAATCATTCAGCCTCAGGGAGGAGTTGACCTGCCGCCTGTTGCCCGGGTTGAGCTTCAGCCTGTTACGCGGCAGGAGGCGATCGTTCTTCCGATCTCCGTGGCGGGTAACCCTTCCAACATGAGCCAGACTATTACTATTGCCCCAGAAGCAGAGATTCAGGAGCCGGTAGTTCGTAATTTGGCCATTGAAGCCCTGAATATCTTCCCAAATCCCAATACCGGTATCTTCGATATACAGTTTGAGCTGCCGCAGCGGGGCGAGACAGCGATATACATTTACAACCCGGCAGGGCAAACTGTTTATTTTAATACGCTTGGCGAGTTTACAGGGACTTTCAGCGACCGTATCGATATTGCGAACGGCGTCCGCGGAATTTACTTCCTGGAGATCCGGCAAGGCCCGCGCTCGCTTACCCGCAAAGTGGTTTTGCAATAAGGCTACAAATAGCACAGGCTCGCCCCGGAACCGGAGCGAGCCTGCTTATCATTCAGACGTTAACTGTTAAAGCTTAGCTTTTCTTGTCTTCGTCTACTTCTTCAAATTCTACATCAGTGACATCATCCGCACCACCGGCATCAGCACCGGCATTGCCTTGTGCCTGATCAGCAGTAGGACCTTCGGCACCGCCTGCCTGCTGAGTAGCGTTGTAGATATCCTGGCTGGCTTCCTGCCATGCGGCATTCAGCGCTTCGGTTGCTGCGTCGAGGCGGTCCAAATCTTCAGCTTTGTGGGCTTCGCGAACGTCGGCAACTGCTTTCTCGATTTTCTCTTTCTTATCGGCTGGCAGTTTGTCACCGTATTCCTTCAGCTGCTTTTCGGTTTGGAAAGCCAGGTTGTCGGCAGCATTCATTTTTTCGATGCGCTCCTTCGCCTTTTTGTCCTCGTCGGCATTGGCTTCCGCTTCAGCTTTCATACGTGCGATCTCTTCCTGGGAAAGACCAGTGGAAGCTTCGATGCGGATAGACTGTTCTTTGCCGGTACCCTTATCCTTGGAAGCCACCGTCAAAATACCGTTGGCGTCCATATCGAAAGTCACTTCAATCTGAGGTACACCGCGTGGTGCCGGCGGGATACCGTCCAGGATAAAGCGGCCTACTGTACGGTTGTCCTTTGCCATTGGGCGCTCGCCCTGCAGCACGTGGATTTCCACACTTGGCTGATTGTCTGCGGCAGTGGAATAGATTTTCGACTTCTTGGTTGGGATAGTCGAGTTGGATTCGATTACCACATCGTACACACCACCCATGGTTTCAATACCCAGTGAAAGCGGCGTTACGTCAAGCAGGAGTACATCCTGTACATCACCGCTAAGTACACCACCCTGAATGGAAGCACCGATGGCGACTACCTCATCCGGGTTCACCCCTTTGTTAGGCTTCTTGCCGAAGAATTCCTCGACCGCCTGCTGAATGCGTGGGATACGCGTAGATCCACCCACCAGGATAACCTCGTCGATTTCACTTTTGCTAAGGCCCGCATCATTCAAAGCTTTCTTACAAGGCTCAAGGGTACGTTGTACCAGTTCATCTGCCAGTTGCTCGAACTTGGAGCGGGTCAGCTTCAGCACCAGGTGCTTGGGCACACCGTCCACAGCCGTAATATAAGGCAGGTTAATTTCCGTTTCGGAAGAAGAAGAAAGCTCAATCTTTGCTTTCTCCGCTGCATCCTTCAGGCGCTGCAGGGCCATAGGGTCCTTCCGCAGGTCTATGTTTTCCTGCTCCTTGAAAGAAGCTGCCAGGTGATCAATAATCACGCGGTCGAAGTCGTCGCCACCGAGGTGCGTATCACCATTGGTAGACTTCACTTCGAAAACGCCTTCGCCCAGTTCCAGGATGGAAATATCGAAGGTACCACCACCGAGGTCGTATACAGCAATTGTGGCATCCTGATCGCGCTTGTCCAGGCCATAGGCCAGTGCAGCCGCAGTAGGCTCGTTAATGATACGGCTAACCTTAAGACCGGCGATTTCACCTGCTTCTTTGGTTGCCTGACGCTGAGAGTCATTGAAGTAGGCAGGAACCGTTACAACTGCTTCTGTCACTTCACTGCCCAGAAAGTCTTCAGCTACTTTCTTCATTTTCTGAAGCACCATCGCCGAAATCTCCTGTGCGGTATACATCCGTCCGTCAATATCTACACGAATGGTATCGTTATCTCCTTTGACAACCTTATAGGAGGAGCGGTCCACTTCACCTGCCACCTCGCTATACCGTTGCCCCATGAAACGCTTGATGGAAGAGATGGTGCGCTGTGGGTTGGTAATCGCCTGGCGCTTAGCCGGGTCACCAATTTTACGCTCACCATTATCCATAAATGCGACCACCGAGGGTGTCGTGCGCCGACCTTCGTCATTCGGAATGACAACGGGCTCGTTACCCTCCATCACAGCCACACAAGAGTTGGTCGTACCTAAGTCGATCCCAATAATTTTACCCATATTATGTGCTTTTGAATTTTGTTCTTTTAGTTTTCAGTCATCATTACATCAAGCGACATGCCAAGCCGGGCTGCCTGACACTTTCGCTGAAATCAGGGGCTTTTTACTGACAAGTATTCCCGCAATGCCCCGGCGCGAACTGACAGAATGACAAAACGGCAGGAAATGGCAGTGACGATTCTCATCCACCGGGGACGGAGACCGGCTTATCTTTGCGCAACTTTTAAAATCCGACCTGTATGCTGATCTTCAAGGAATTCACTTTCGATGCCGCCCACTTTCTGCCTAAGGTGCCGCAGGAGCACAAATGCCGCAACCTGCACGGCCACACTTACCGGCTAAAGCTCTTTCTGGAAGGAGCAGCTGACCCGGCAATGGGTTGGGTGGTGGACTTTGGAGACGTAAAAAAAGCCTGGAAAAAGGTAGAACCCCTGCTCGACCATCAGTATTTAAATGATGTGCCGGGGCTGGAAAACCCTACTGTGGAAAATATTGCGCCCTGGATTTGGCGAAAGCTCAAGCCCGAGCTGCCCCAACTGGCAAAAATAGAACTTTGGGAAACGCCTACGGCAGGGGTGATTTATGAAGGAGAGCGCTCAAAAGGTTAGTACGTAGCCAATGGCCAATAATAAGGTATAGCTTCCCCACCAACCTACCGGTGTATAAGCTGCCGGAGCAATACCAAAGCGATAGTACAGGTAAAGGCAAAGCAGCAGTTTATCGGCAGTGTAGGCTATGACGGTTGCCCAGGCCACGCCCAAAAGACCGAAGGGCACCACCAGCCAAAAGCCCAGCGCTACATTCAAGAACAGCTCCACCAGCGAAAAGTAGAAGACCGCACGGTTGGCGTCCAGCCCAATGAGCACGGTGCGTGGGAAAAGCATCCGGCTAACCAGGATCAGCAGAAAGGTATTGAATACCGGAACACTGTCTTCAAATGCAGCACTGAATACCCAGGTAAACCAGTATGGGCTGCTTAGCATCAATGCCAGGGTAAGCGGAAAAAGCAGATGGTAAAGCCGCAACGACTTCCGGCGCATCACCGGCAGCGCTTCCTGCAAATTAGCGGAGACGGCAGGCAGCATGGCCGTCCCAAAGGCAGCAGCCAGCGCCATGGCGAGCGGCAACTCCCTTGCCCCATACCGAAAAATGGCGAAGATGTCCGGGTCGCCATCAAAATGGTAATTGACCAGCCAGGGGTCGAATGCCAAACTCATTGTGCCCACAGCTGCGTAAAGGACCAATGGCCAGGCGGACCGCAGCCATCTCCGCACCGCTTCCCTCTGCCAACCCCACTGCCCCAGTTTGCTCAGCCGGATCAACAACCAGAGGAAACGCAAACCGCCCAGCCCTGCCAGCGCCCAGATGGCCGGGCCCAGCCCCCACCCCATCCATGCCGGATAAACCACCGCCGCGATTTGTGCAGCGTAGGTCAGTGCGGCAAACCAAAGTAGCTCACCGGGGCGGTCCCAGAGCAAGTAAAAATTTTCCAGCAGGAAGGTCGCCAGGTTGAGCCAGAGAAACAATAGAAAAGGGAACAGAAAAGGCAGCTCTGCCTGACCAGTCAGCAGCGGTACCAGCCAATGCCGCCCCCACCAGAAGCCAAGCGTCAGGGCAGCACCGATACTCCCGAAAATCAGGGCTACATTGGTTAGGAAAACTGCCCGCTGTCCTGTTTCCACTTTGCTGAAGCGGGACAGCAGGGCCTGCATGAGCCCCGTTACCCAAAAAGAGGTTAGCACATAGCCCAGGTACAATAACTGCTCGTACCAGCCAATGCTTTCCTTGGGCAGTGCCGTTTTGGCCAGTAGAATAGAGATTAGGATGGCGCTGCCCTGCCGGGACAAAGCATTGCCCTGCATAGCCCTTACGTTATCAATTTGGAACAGCGCCTTCAACATCCGGGCTTAGAGGTCCCGGACCTCATCCTTAAATACCACCCCGAACTGTTCCAGCTCATCCAATACGGGCTCGTATACTTCAGGGATAACGGGGATATTCACGCCTTTGGACTCAATACGGCCTTCCATGACCAGCTTAACGAATATGCCCAGGGGCAATCCTACCAGTTTGGCCATGGCGGTATCGTTGGAATTCGTCCCTTTCATTACCAAAGTGGAGATCAGTTCTTTCTTTTTACCCTCCAGCTCGTATTCAAACTCGTGCTGCATGATAATCATGTCCTTATCCCTGGGTTCGAGCTTCCACTTTTCCATGAGCAGGTTTTCCAGAATCAGCGCCGGCGTCGCGTTAGCCAGCCCTACTTTCTTCTTGCGGAAAAGCCCCAGCCAGTCCAGTTTCTGCATAACCTCATCATCGGGGTCCAGCTTCAGCAGATCAGCAATACGGTCGCGCACGGATCCTGACTTATTCTGAGGGCTGAGATAGCCTTCCATCAGTTCGTGGTAGCTCACCTGCTCACTTTCCAGAATGGGATAAGAACCATCGGTCAGCCCAATCTTCACCAGGGCATTCCATGCATCACAGAACCCCCGGTAGCGGATGGTGCCCCGAAGGATGTTGGGAATATCTGAAAGCCCGTAAACCTCACGGTAGAGCAGGGAATCACGGTTGGCGTAAACTTCGAACTCGCCCATACCGGGAATATCAACCACCCGGTATTCCTTAAATAGGCGGTTGTAGGGAATGTACTTGTACTTGCCGTTTTCCAGGTACTGTGCAGTACCCTGCCCGGCGAGGACTACGTTGCGTGGGTTCCATGTAAATTTATAGTGCCAGGGGTTATTGTCGCTTTCGGGCGCAATCAGTCCTCCTGTATAAGACCGGAAAGCCGTGATTTTCCCGCCCTTTTCCTTAATCTCATTAATTTGCCGCATGGCCGACATATGATCGATGCCAGGGTCCAGCCCCATTTCCCCCATGAAGATGAGCTCCCGGTCGCGGGCTTCATCCCCAAGGCGGTAGAGTTCCTGGGAGACATAGGAAGCTGTAATGAGGTGTTTTTTGAGCTTAATGCAATCGTGAGCCACCTCAAGGTGCAGGTGGGCAGGCAGGAGAGAGACCACCAAATCGGCACGCCCGATCAGGTCGCGGCGGTCATTTACTTTGGTAACATCAAGCCAGGCGGGGCGGCCGTTGGGGTGCCCTTTTACCCGCGCCTCAGCCAGCTGCGGGTCTGCATCTGCAACGGTCACAAACCAGTTTTTTTCCAGTGCCTGTCCAAGCACATAATTGATACAGGCACTGGAAGAGCGTCCGGCTCCGATGATCAATATATTAGTCATGGTTGGTTTTTTCTGTTTATTGAGGTAATTTGCCGATTCGCGCAAGATAAAACTTTGCCTGAAACTGTAAAGCGGGTCCTGCCGCTAAATTCCAAATTGTATATAACGCTATGCGACTTCGAAAGCTGGAAACCAATATCCGTATCTACGATAGTGTTGATGAGTTATCAGCAGCAGATCAGACATTGCTGCAATCGGCAGGCCAGGCCATGGATTTGGCTTATGCTCCTTATTCTAACTTTAAAGTTGGTGCCGCTGCACAACTATCCAACGGGACCATCGTACAGGGTGCCAATCAGGAAAACGCGGCTTATCCGATGTGCCTGTGTGCCGAGCGGGTGGCTTTGGGCAACGCCTCCCTCAACTACCCGGAGCAAAAACTGGAAGTCATTGCGATCCGTGTACGCAACGAAAATAAAGCGGTGCCGGAACCCGCTGCCCCATGTGGCTCCTGCCGGCAGGCTATCTCTGAAATGGAAGACCGGCAACAGCAGCCCATCCGTATTCTTATGCAGGGTGACGATAGCACGGTTTATGAGGTGGAAAGCGGGCAGGCTCTTTTGCCCCTGGGTTTCAATCGCGATTTTTTGTAGCAGAGCCGGGGTAGTCCAGCTGACCTAAGTGCAACTGATGGTGCCCCCGTTTGCGATCGGCGAAGTAGCGTTGCAAACTAAATATTGAAGAAGTGAATGCGATTTCGTCCCAGGGGATTTCCGCTTCGGTAAATAAGCGTACCTCCAGGCTCTCCTCTCCCACTCCAAAGGCATCCGGTCCTTCCAACTCACCCAGAAAGTGCATATACACCTGATTGATGTGGGGTATACTATATATGGTGTGCATTCCGGTAATTTTCACTTGCGCCCTGGCTTCTTCGCGTACTTCCCGCAGCGCGCCTTCTTCCACTGTTTCGCCATTTTCCATGTAGCCGCTGGGAACATTCCAGTAGCCAAGGCGGGGCTCAATAGAGCGCTTTGCCAGAAGCACTTTGTCTTCCCAAATGGGCAGGCAGCCCGCTACAATTTTGGGATTGGAGTAGTGGATACGCCCGCAGCTGCCGCATACATAGCGTGGGCGGTTATCTCCGTTGGGGATGGTAAACGTTAATTGGTCTGAACCGCAGTGGCTACAGTAATTCATGCTTATGTCTCTTTTTCCAGGGCTCGTTCATACCGTACCCGCTGCAATATGGCATCACCAAAGATGCTCAGCCCACTGTTGAAGACCACCAGGGCCAGTGTGCCATAGGCTACCCAATGCCAGGCAGAGGCGCCATCGTATTTATCCATAGCCGCTTCGGCAATCAGACAGGCACCAAAACCAATGAGCACCAATCCGATGGGCGCGCGGAGCAGCCAGCGGCGATAGTATTTTTGTTTATCCATATTAATTGCTTTCGTTCCAAAGGCGTTCGGCAGCTTCCAGGTCTTCGGGGGTGTCTATGCCCACTGTTTCGGTCCGGGTAGTGCCAATGTGAATGCGATAGCCAGCTTCCAGCCAGCGGAGTTGTTCCAGGGACTCCATTTGTTCGTAATGCCCGGGTGGCAGTTGGGCTACCTCAAGCAGTACGGACCGTTGAAACCCGTAAATACCCAGGTGCTTGAAAAAAACACCATGCTCCATCCATTGTTCAGCGGGTACGCCCCTCAGGTAGGGGATGGGCGAACGGCTGAAATACAAGGCCTGCCCGGTAGCGGACTTTACCGCCTTCACGACGTTGGGGTTGTGCAGGGCCTCCGCATCTCTGAGCCGGACGACAAGGGTACTGATATCTGCAGGATCATTGCCCATCAGCGGTGCCACCACGAGATCGATCTGCGCCGGGTCGATAAACGGCTCATCTCCCTGTATATTGACAATCAGGCTACCTTCCGGGTATTGCAGGGCCACTTCCGCACAACGGTCGGTCCCGCTGAGGTGGCTGGCATCCGTCAGTACTGCTTTCCCTCCAAACCGTGCAGCAGCGTCCAGGATACGCTCGTCATCGGTGGCGATGCATACCTCGTCAATTTGGCGGGCCTTTTGCGCCCGTTCGTAGACATGCTGTATCACAGGTTTGCCTCCCAGTAAAGCCAGAGGTTTGCCCGGAAAACGCGTACTTGCGTAACGGGCTGGAATCACCGCTATTGATTTCATATATTTGTTTATATTGCTCTTCTGGTTCAGCAAAATATGAACCCCAAACAGGAAACCTAAACTATGAGGAAAACGACTAGTGCGACTAGACTGGCAGGGACTGGCCTTGCCCCATTCATAATTAAAGCCACTGTGCTGTGCGCTTTCCTGAGCCTGCCGCTGCTGGCCAAAGCTACCGGGGACAGCCTCAGTTACCTTACCCCCAAAGATACCATATTTCTGTCGGTGGGCCAGTTTAATGAAAAATACTTCAACCACTACCTGGAGCCAAAGCAGACGTTGTTTTCGCTGGCAAAATTTTACGGGCTTTCCCTTGAGGAGCTCTATTTTCATAACCCGGGGCTTAGCCCTCAGACGATGCGGGTGGGTATGCCGGTCCGTATCCCTATCCCCAAACAGGCCATTGAACAGTATCAGGAGAAGGACATCATACCCGGCCGGTTCGCACCGGTGTACTATGTGGTACGCAAGGGCGATACCCTCTATAAAATATCCAAATCCTACTTTGATATCCCCATGGAGGATATCATGATGCGTAATGGCTTACTGGACCATACCCTGAAAAGCAATCAAACCCTGCATGTGGGGTGGCTGAGCCTCAATGGCATTCCGGACAGCCTCCGTGCCTACGCAGGTGGGGAGCTGGGCAAACGCAACGCTGCCTACCGTAAGCTTTTTCAATATGACATGGCGGGCGAACGGGAGCGGGAGCATCAGGGGGTAGCCTTCTGGCCAAAAGACATGAAGGATGAAACAGACCTCATGGCGATGCACCGAAAGGCAGCAATCGGATCTGTGGTGTCCATCTACAACCCGATGAGCCGCCGTACCGTTTACGCTAAAGTGGTAGGCCGGATACCCGACACGGTTTACAAGGATGATGTGATCGTGGTCGTCTCTCCCCTCGTGGCAAAGTTGCTGGGCGCCATCGACCCCCGATTCTTCGTGAAGGTGAAATACCATCGATGAATTTTATACCTTTGCGGCAAACCAAGTAAAACCCATGGAATACTACGAAAATATCCTGCATACCATTGGAAATACACCGCTTGTCAAGCTCCATAAAGTCGTTAAAGACATCCCGGCAACGGTACTGATGAAAGTGGAGACCTTCAATCCGGGACACTCTATCAAAGACCGGATGGCGATGAAGATGCTACAAGATGCAGAAGCCCGGGGGGACATCAAACCCGGAGGGACCATCATTGAATGTACTTCCGGCAATACGGGCATGGGCCTGGCCCTCGCGGCAGCAGTCAAAGGCTACAAATGTATTTTCACCACCACCGATAAGCAGTCGAAGGAAAAAATAGACCTCCTCCGCGCAGTGGGTGGCGAAGTCATTGTTTGCCCTACTAATGTAGAGGCCGATGACCCTCGTTCTTACTACAGCGTAGCCCGCCGCCTGAGCACGGAAATCCCTAACAGCTACTGGTGCAATCAGTATGACAATCTGTCCAACCGCACCGCTCACTACGAAAGCACCGGCCCTGAAATCTGGAAACAGACCGATGGTAAAATCACTCACATGATAGTGGGTGTGGGCACCGGCGGCACCATTTCCGGCACCGGGCGCTACCTCAAGGAGCAAAACCCGGATGTTAAAATCTGGGGCATTGACACTTATGGCTCCGTTTTTAAGAAGTACCACGAGACGGGCGAGTTTGACGAAAAGGAAATCTACCCTTATATCACAGAAGGCATAGGCGAAGATATTATCCCCGAGAATGTGGACTTCAAAGTAATTGACCGCTTCGAAAAGGTGACCGATAAGGACGGTGCCCTCATGGCCCGGCGCCTGGCCCGCGAAGAAGGCCTGCTGCTGGGCTATTCTGCAGGTTCTGCTGTTGCCGGACTGTTGCAGCTTAAGGATGAACTTACGCCTGAAGATGTGGTGGTGGTGGTTATCCACGATCACGGAAGCCGCTACGTCGGTAAAATCTACAACGATGACTGGATGCGGGAGCGGGGCTTCCTGGAGCGCGAACTTTGTGTGCGCGACTTGCTGAATATGAAGCATGACGACCGTTTCATTACCCTTAGCGAAACGGATACCGTTCAGGCTGCCTTCAAAATGATGAAGGACCACGATATTTCTCAGTTGCCAGTCATGCGGGAAGGTGAAATGGTCGGCTCGATCACGGAAACTGCTGTCTTGTCCTACTTATTGGAAAATCCCATGAACCACGCTGAGCAAACCGTTGCGGCGATCATGGGCGCTCCGTTCCCACTGGTAGAGGAAGATCTGCCTTTCTCTCAGCTGAGCAAATACGTAGACCGGACCATTCCGGCCGTTATTGCCAAAGATAAGGCGGGAACCCTGCACATACTGACACAGTACGATATTATCCGGGCGGTGTAAGGCTGTTTTGGGGGATTCGTTTTTAGAGCGCGTCCCCCAACATAGTCTAAAAGAGCTCTACCTGATTGGGAATATGACCGCCCACCCGGCGCTTCACCTGCCTGGGCGTAGCTTCGGTTTTTAGCATACGGCGGGCAACCCTTAGCCGGTGGGTATAGCGCTTGGCAGCCCGATCGTAAATACCGTAGTGGTCAATCTTGTCAATGCGCACACTGCCGAAAGCGTGAATGATTTCCGAGTCCGGCAATATGATACCGCAGTGGGTAATCCTGCCCGTTCGGTTCTCAAAGAACGCCACATCACCAGGCATGGACTGCTCAACGAAATCCACTATACTACCGATATATACCTGCTGGGAAGCTTCCCGGGGCAAAGCAATATTGGCGATTTTGAATACCATCTGTACAAGGCCCGCAGCATCTATGCCCATTGGGGAGCGCCCACCGTGCAGGAATGGCGCATGCAGATAACGCCGGGCAATCTTGAGGATAAATTCGGCAGATGGCTTGATGTGTTCCGGAAAGACCGCTTGCCCGCTAAAGGTATAGACCGTATTGTCAAGTGTGAAGCGCATGCCATCAAAGTTGGGCAGACGTGCACCCATGACTACCGGGATCACTTCATTGTCTGCCATAAGCGGCTGGAACAACTCGAGGCTGTAGGCAAAGTGGTCCCTAAAGACCGAAAACTCACTGGGCGTGATAGCTTTGAGCTGATTGGCAGCCACCCAGCCAACGTAATTGTCCCAGATACAGCGTATTTTTGCCCATTGCCGGCCTTTGGTTTCCAGCACCTCAGCCAGCTCACCAAACAGTAGTTGGGACACGATCTCGCTCTTGTCCGAAGAATTGCTCCGGATAGGCACGTTGCTCAATGGGCAAATAGCGTAAGAGGGCATGCATGCGGGTTTACGGAAATCAAGATATTTTCAAAAATAATAAATATCAGCCAATTCCGTTCCTATTTCTGACTTATCAGCGCGAAATACTCGTTTTAGTCCGGCGGCCTGTTTAACTTTGGCCGCACAATCACATGAACCGATTCTATGAAGAAGCTATTCCTGCTCCTTTTTTGTTTTACTTTGCTGAGTGGCCTGCGCCTTACCGCGCAAGACCAGCACTTTACTCAATTCTTCGCAGCACCGCTCACCCTTAACCCGGCTCTGAGCGGCACCTTCAACGGAAAATACCGGGTGGCGCTCGTCTACCGGGACCAAAACCCGTATCAGACTTATGCCGGAGCAGTTGACCTGCGCTTCGGGCTCAACAGCATCGGCAAGCGGTATAAGGATGCCTTTGGTGTGGGTGTGGTTTTTTACAATGACCGGGTGCCCAAATTCGGCTTTTCCAATAATCAGATCAATGTCGCCGGGGCTTTTCACAAAAGCCTGAGCAAATCCAACGATCAGTTCTTAAGCGCCGGCTTCCAGGCAGGGCTGGCACAGCGCAACTTCGGCTACGAGCGCTTCAATTTTGAAGATCAGTTCGGTGGCGATGATGGGTATACCAATCCAAGCGCTGAAATCCTTCCTGCCAATAACTTTGCCTATGGCGATATTTCGGCGGGAATTAATTACACCTATGCGCCCAAGAAAGGAGTTTCTGTCTATGCGGGTGCCGCGATGCACCATATTTTGGAGCCGCAGATCAGTTTCTTTTATAACGAGGATCAGCCCGAACTGGGCAATTCCGACTTTCTGCACCGCAAATACACCGCTTATGTCAATGTGAATATCCCGGTAGGCCTGGGTATTCAGGTTCAGCCACGGGCGCTGCTGTATGCACAGGGCCCTCACCTGGCGGCTAATGCGGGCAGCAATATCCGCTTCCTGATTGATGAAATTTCAGGCGTAGCCCTGCATACCGGAGGCTGGGTACGCCCGGTCCGGGACGAGCTGGATAACTTCATGCTCGATGCCGTTGTGGGCATGGTAGGTATTGAGTTCAGCAACTTCCTGCTGGGGCTGAGCTATGATGCCCGCATTGACGGTATAGGCTCCCTGCGCAAACAACGGGGCGCTTTTGAGCTCTCTCTGGCTTATCTGGGCGAGTACGAGGACGAGGTGGTCCTTTGCCCTAAGTTTTAACCGTAACAGAGGTTGATGCCGGTTACAAATTTGGAGTTCTTACTCAACCGGAAAGGCAAGTGCTGCAGGATGAATGCCGTACGCTCGTCTTCCTGCTGATCGTATTTGACTTCGATTACAGTAGCGGAATCCGTAAAAGGCAGGGCAGGCTCCCGGTGCGCCTGATAGGGCCCGAACCGCAGCCCGGTATCCATTGTGAGCCGGAAAGGCAGCGCGGGTGCCCCCCAGTAAGAACGCTGATAAGTATTGAACAAAACGGGTTGTAAGTCCAGTCCCTTTCCCAGGATTTCCCGGCACAGGCTGACCAGCTTTTCCCAGTCCAAAGCACTGTACCTGCCTTCCGGTAAGGGGTAATGCTTTTTCCACCCTACCAGATTGTCTTTGATTTTTACCTCCAGCACCGGATTGCGGATGCAGGAGAAATCGTCCCCGTACCAGCGAAGGCGATACTTCAGGCGTTGGGGCGTACCGGTGACATTATCCTGAAAAGCAGCAAAATCAGGCGTATCAAAATATAAATTATTAATCTGCCGGGGTGGGAACAGCGGCCGAAAGCCCGCCGGGTGCTGCCGGATGACCACCTGGACCACCTGCGGGTGAGCATGCTCTATGCGGTACTTGCGTTCGTACCGCATACCTACATCGTAATATTCTCCACTACTTCCAAACCGTACCCGATCAGTCCCACCCGTTTACGGGGCGTATTGGTGATGAGCCGCAGCTTGGTCACATTCATATCGTGCAGGATTTGTGCACCTACACCAAAGTCCCGCTGGGTCATTTCGGCTCGTTTGCTGAGCTCAGGGTTTTCGCCATTATACTGCCGCTTCTGATAATCTGCAAGGTGGTGAAGAATAGCATCTGATTTCTCGCTGTGGCGCATGTAGAGCAGCAAACCCTGATCTTCTTCAGCAATCATCTCAACGGCTTTTTGCAGCTGTACACCGTAGCTATTGAAAAGACCGCCCAAAATTTCACCAGTTTCGGTAGAGGAATGCACACGTACCAGGACGGGGTCATTTACTTTCCAGTCGCCTCTTTTTATAGCCAGGTGGATATCATCCGTGGTGAGTTGGCGGAATGCGATGACTTCGAAGGGCCCGTATTGGGTATCAATGGAAACAGATAGCTCCCGCTTGATCAGGCGCTCGTTGCGCATCCGGTAAGCCACCAAATCTTTGATGGCGATGACTTTGAGGTCGAAGCGCTCTGCAATTTTCATGAGTTCCGGCAGGCGGGCCATCGTCCCGTCTTCGTTAAGGATCTCCACCAGTACACCTGCTGGCTCAAAGCCGGCAAGACGAGCCAGGTCGATGGCTGCTTCAGTATGCCCGGTACGGCGGAGGACGCCCCCGGTCTTGGCCCGCAGCGGGAAAATATGCCCCGGGCGGGCGTAATCAGTAGACTTGGTAGCCGGGTCCACTAATTTTCGGATACCGGTAGCCCGGTCGTAAGCCGAAATACCTGTAGTACAACCATGCCCAATCAGGTCGATCGATACGGTAAAAGCCGTTTCATGCAGGGCGGTATTGGAAGAGACCATCATTTTGAGGTCCAGCTCATCTGCCCGCTTTTCATCAATAGGCGAACAGATCAACCCACGCCCATGAGTGGCCATAAAATTAATGATCTCTGGCGTCACACACTCGGCTGCACAGATAAAATCGCCTTCATTTTCGCGGTCTTCGTCATCCACCACAATGATTACCTTTCCCGCTTTAATATCACGGATGGCCTCATCAATGGTATTGAGTTGAAAACCCTTTTGCTTAGTTACGTTTAGTTGGTTGCCAGACATTTGAGCGTACTCCTTTAATAAATTTGAAAAAACCGGTAAGCAAAGCCAGGTTCATTGCCAAAAAATAATGGGCACCCCGCAGGGGCAGCCAATGCAAGCCTGCTTTCCGAAGCAGCTGATCCAGGACGGGCACCAGGATGATACCACCCGTCAATACGGCAAACAACCACTGCCAGAATAAGTTGCCCAATGCTGCGAGGACAGCACTGCCCGCCAGGATCAAAAGTAGGAAAAACGGGCCAAGCCACCGAAGGGCTTTATGAGAAAAAAACGCAAACTGCAGCGGATTTACCGGTGGCCACCACAAATGCGGGAATGTCGTCAGGTTTTGAAAATTGCCGGCTGAGATACGGGCTTTCCGGCGGTATTCCTCTTGTATTTCATGAGAAACAGCTTCGTGACAGATGGCGTCCAGTTCGTTAATGGCTAGCCCGCCCTGCTCAAACATACGCATGGTGATGTAAAAGTCATCCACCAGATAGGTTGGAGGCACTCTGCTGAAATAGCGGGCCCGGATCGCATAAAAGCCGCCAAAGGGGCCCATCATTCGACCCCAGACCAGCCCTTCGTAGTGTTTCAGGCGGACCTCACCGGAGATGTAAGTATTCTCCGCTTCGGAAATGCCCTGTTGCTGCATACCCGTATGCAATATGTGTGCATCGACCAGCCCGATTTCCGGATTTTGGAAGTGCTGTACGAGCTTGAACAGCACCTCGGGAGCAGGCATAACGCTTGCATCCGTTACCACAAAAATGGGGTCGATACCGTCTGATGCGAATTGCTGCCGGGCGTACCCTGCCAGTTCATTGATAACTTCGGGCTTGCCCCGCCGTTCCTGGAACGGGAAAAAGTGGATGTGCTTTTCCTGTGCAGCGATGGGCGCAATGATATCATTTGTGCGGTCATCTGAACAATCCGAACCAATAAAAATGGACAGCCGCCCCTCCGGATAACGAAGGTCAAGCAGGTGAGCCATTTTCTCTTCGATAACTGCTTCCTCATTGTAGGCCGACATGATCACCGCTACCTGCGGCCAGTTAGATTCGGGATGGTAGACATCCTGATTGGGTGATTTCCCGCGTGCCAGCCAGCGCATCAGCGAAGGGTAAATCAGGTATGTATGTAACAGCGCCAGTGCGCTCAGCCCAACCATGATATGTAGCGCCCATTGCCCCATGCATCAGAGCGCTTCAACGCTTAATTCCGCATAAGCCTGTACCAAACGGCGGGCCACCTCCATGCTGTCATACTCTTCCAGTACGAAGCGGCGGGCTTCACGCCCGAGGGTTTCGAGTTCTTTTTGCTCCTGAAGCTTGGAAGCTTCTGCTATCTGCCGGGCGAATTCCTCAGGGCTGTTAGCGATCAGGGCGTGGATACCTGGCTCCGCGCTAATGCCTTCCATCCCCATTTGCGTACTAAGGACCGCTTTGCCCAGAGCCATACCTTCCAGAATTTTGGCACGCATGCCGCTACCGGAAAGCAAAGGCACCACCATCAGGCTGTGCTGATTGATGAAGGCGCTTGCACTTGGGACTTCTCCTTCTACTACGATTCCCGGGCGGTTCATCCGGTATAGCCATTTGGGCGTATTCCGACCGGCAATATGGAGCGTCAGGCCCGGCTGTTGTGCCTGTACCAGCGGCCAGACCTTGTCCAAAAACCACTGCAAACCTTCCAGATTAGGCATCCAGTCCAGAGAACCAATGAAAGAAAGGGACAATGGCTTCTGAAAACTGGAATAGTCTGGCTGATAAGATTGGCTGTCCACCCCGATTGGCGTGATCGTAGCTGACCCCTCGTAGCCCAGTTCCCGGAAACGCTCCAGGTCTCCCCTGGTAATAGCGGCCAGGTGGTCATAGGCTTTCAGTTGGCTGATTTCGTATTGCCGAAGCCGCCCGGTCAGATGGCGGAGGTACCATCGCTTGGGCCAGAGGGCTGTATTTTGGCTGATGCGCTCCCAGATTTCAAATTCTACGTTATGCGCCCGCATGCTCACTACCGCATCCGAATATTTTCGAATAGCCGGAATGTAGGGCGATAAATAGGGTGTTTCAAGCTGTATGACATCGAACTCGGTTTGCCGGAGCAGTTTTACTAGTTTTTTTTCAAAGTCAGAAGAACAAAAACGGGCAATATGATAGGACGCTGTACCCCGAAGGTGCCACAATGCCTGCAGAGGCTTCACCCGGTTGTCGACTTTCACATCGTGAATACTGGCGTAATGATTAAAAGCCTTTGGCAATTTCTCTTTTGGAAAATAGTGCTTGCTCGTATTCATAGCCAACAGATGCACTTCGTGCCCAAGTGCTTTCATTGACCGGCTCAGGGCGGTCACGGCGATAGATTCACCATCTTTTAGCGGAAAAGGAAATTTTTTACACAGCTGAAGAATTCTCATTCATCCTTTTTTTCCGGCGGCTTGACCTGGAATTGATTCGTAAATAGCTCAACATGTGGGGCCTGGCAACAGTGGTGGGCCGACAGCCAGTAAAAATTCAGACTCGCTTCACTGGCGGTCAAAGGTCTGCAAAAATAACGTTTTTTTCCAAAATGCGGGGTGAATATGGCTTGGGCTTTGGGGTATGGATTGCACGCAAAGAAGCGGAGGGGGAGCGCAAAGGGCGTAAGCAACAGGACATCAATCGACCTCTTCTGTTTCTGCGGTCCAGGGTGGGCAGACCACGCACCAGAAGTGGAGCGGTTCTTCGCCCGTGTTTTTAATGTATTGCTCAGCTCCGGGTGGAATGAAAATGACGCTGCCTGGTCGGGCTTCCATGATTTGCCCGGCAACGAAGGCCTTACCCTGTCCCTGCACTATGATGTAAGTCTCTGAACGCCCGTGCAGGACGTGTGGCCGGGAAGCTTCTCCGGGCTGCAAAGCGGCGTGTGCCAGACTGAAGCCAAAGCCAACTCCATCGTTCTTGGGGTGCAGGACTTCCCGGATTTCGGTGTCGTCTCCGGCTGTAAAGGAAGCAATGGACTGTAGCTGCTTATGAATAGGATGCATAGTAAGTAGGGGATAAAACCGGGCGGTTAATGCCACCGCCCGGTGATGGTTTTTTATTCGTCGCTGATCATTTCGTAAGTGTTGTTCTCCCGGTCAATATCGGCCATGCCAAAATCGGGATCGATCACCACCTTTTCGATGTCTTTGGCTTTCACACCCAGGTCCAGCTCATACTGAGGGTGCGTCCATGGCCAGTCTTCAGCCAGCTCCATATCATTCAGTGGTTTGTGGCCACGCATGATACGCAGCGGCACGAGTATCCGCTTGCTCGTGCCATCGGTAAGCACCACTTCCACCTCCACAGGCATAGGCATAATGCCTACCCGGTTCAGTACAGCTACGGCGGTACGCCCATCGACCTTCACGTTCTCAATGCCGTAGTCTATGGTATGTGTGGTGTTAATCCAATATTCGCGGTACCAGTCCAGCTCTATCATGGATTGCTTCTCCATGATACGGATGAAGTCATTGGAGTTGGGGTGCTTGAACTTCCAGGTATCAAAGTAGCGGAGCATGCCCTGATCGAAGGCATCTTCCCCGATGATGTACTTGAGTTGCTCCAGGAAAACAGCGCCTTTGACATAAGAAGCCACGCCGTAAGCGGAATTAGTATTAAAGTGGTCCGAATGGGTGATCAGGGGTTCCTCCAGCCCGCTTTGGGAGAAATTAGCGTAGCCCATGTAGGAGCCCAGGTGAGGATTATCGGAAGCTTCGCCGGGAATCAAACCCTTTTCGCGCAGGTGGTTCATCACATTACTACTGGCCCAGCTGGTGAAGCCTTCGTCCATCCAGGCGTACAGGGCTTCGTTGGTACCCAGCAGCATTTGGTACCAGCTATGCATGAGCTCGTGTACCGATACGCCTACCAGACTGGGCAGGCTGCGCTCGCCGGTAATCAGGGTCGCCATTGGATATTCCATACCGCCATCGCCTCCCTGAATGAAGGAGTATTGTTCGTAAGGGTACTGCCCGTAGTTTTCATTGATGAATGCAAATGCCTCGTCCATGATAGCGGGCAGGGCTTCCCAGTTCTCTTTGGTGCGCTCGTTCTCCTGGTAGAAGAAGTGCATCACCATACCATCTTCCCGCTCGTAGGTGGTATGGGTGTAGTCAGGATCGGCACCCCAGACAAAGTCGTGCACATCCGGAGCGACAAAATTCCAGGAAAGTTTTTTGCCTTTTTTCACCTTCACAGCTTTATCGGTATACCCGTGACCGATTTCTTTCGGATTTTGCAGGTAGCCCGTAGCACCGATGATGTACTCGCTGTCGATATGAATGGTCACGTCAAAATCGCCCCAGATGCCGTAAAACTCCCGGCCTACATAGGGATTGGCATGCCACCCCTGATAGTCGTATTCTGCCATCTTGGGGTACCACTGAGCCATGGAGTAGGAAATCCCCTCGGCATTATCGCGTCCGGAACGGCGGATTTGTACCGGCACCTGCGACTCGAACTCCATTTCAAAAACGGCTTTCGAATTAGGCAGAATGGGCTGAGGCAATTGTACTTCCAGGATGGTGCCCACGACTTCAAAGGTGGCCTTTTTCCCATCCACGGTAAGGCTGTTGATTTCATGGTAGCCGATCTCATCCGGCTCCAACTCACCAATCCGGCCTCCTACCCGTGGGTCCGAGTCCTTCAGGTTTTGAGAGCGTACATCCATCATGCTGTTCGGCTGGAACGCATTGAAGTACAGGTGATAAAAGGCCCGGTGCAGGGTGTCCGGGGAATTATTGGTGTAAACCAGCATTTGCTTACCATCGAACTGATGTTTCTTGACATCAAAGTCGATATCCATCGTATATTTTGCAGCCTGCTGCCATCGGTCGGGTTGTGCCTGCAAAGCGGCCATTGTGATGCAACAGAAAAAAAGAGAATACCAAATTTTCATATAGTCAATTGATTGTGTTTCTAAAGCCTAAGTCATTGGCAAAGGTAACAAGCCATCCCTGATCATCCGGGTGTAAAAATTGGGAGCTATTCCTCAGATTGCTGCTCTTCCGGGTACTCAATGCGCACATGGTGTACACTGCGCATGAGTTGCTGAAAAACCGTTTTGCAGGTTTCCAGCTCAGAGAAGGTCAGCTCAGAGTCTTCCAGTTGTCCCATCGCCATTTTACCAGCTATGATTTTATCGATCAGTTCCAGCAGTGCCTCCTCTGTTGGGTTTTTCAGGCTTTTGCAAGCTGCCTCTATACTGTCCGCCAGCATGAGAATGGTCTCTTCCTTGGTGACGGGCTTGGGACCAGGATAGCGAAAATCCTGTTCGTCCACTTCCTCGTCCGGATGATCTTTAATGTAATTGCGGTAGAAGTATTCCACCCGGGTCGTGCCGTGATGGGAGGTGATGAAGTCGATTAAAACGTTAGGGAGGCGGGCTTTTTTAGCCATTTTCACGCCCTCTGTGACATGACTGATAATAATCTCTGCACTTTCCTTGTCGGATATGCTCAGGTGAGGACTGTTGTTGCTTTGATTCTCAATGAAGAACTTAGGCTGTAAAGTTTTGCCAATATCGTGGTACAGAGCAGCTACCTTTACCAGCAGGTGGTTTGCACCGATGGCACGGGCGGCTTCTTCTGATAAGTTAGCGACCTGAAGGGAATGCTGAAGGGTGCCTGGTGCTTTATTGGCTAACTGCCGGAGCAACGGCCGGTTCATATCAGACAACTCCACCAGCGAGATCGATGAAGTAAAACCAAAGAACCGTTCCAGCAACGGGATGAGCGGATAGGCCAGCAGGGTCATGAACGCGCTGATCGCTAACCAGGACAATACCGACAAGTCAATATCCTGATAATTACCTTCCTGAATTAGTGAGAGCCCGACATATCCGAGCAGGTACACTACAAAAATATACAGGATGGAATAGAAGAACCGGGTCCAGTCCCTCGTGTCCACATCGCTGAGCAGTACGACAATACCGGCAAGAATCTGAAGGAAAGTAAACTCATACCCCAGAGAAGACAGGAAACTCGCCAGTAATATCACCACCAGATGGGTGAATAAAGCCAGCTGCTCATCATAAAAGTTTTTGATGACAATCGGCACGATACAAAACGGGATCATGTAGGTACTGAGCAATGCCACCTGTTCTACTGCGTACACCAGATAACTGAACGCCACCAGCCAGAGCATGATGAAGACCAGCTTATTGAAGCGGGAGAAGACCGCCTGAGCATACAAGCGCACATACAACAGGAAGATGCCAATAATAAGAGTGGACAGCAGGGCGTATCCTGCCAGAACACCAGTATAAGACTGCTCCTCCGTTACTTCCTCCCGGTACTTGGCTTTGAAGGATTGGAGCTTTAGATAGATTTCTTCAGTGATATAGCCGTTTTCGGTTACGATGAGGTCGCCCTTGGATACTCGTCCCCGGTAGAGGCCCACCTGGCTTAGCTCTTCTGCCAGCAAGCGCTGGCTGAGAGTGTCATTGTAGATAACATTGGGAGCGATAGACGACTCCAGCAGGCCGTAGAGAAAGTCAGACTCCGCCAGTTTACTGTACGGCAAGGACTCCGACAGAGAGGCTTCTGCTTCCGGCACCGTAGTCAGGTTTTCCAAAGTCTGGGGGTGAGTGGTATTGCCCCTAAGCACATTCACTACAAAGTCCGCCGGTTTGTCTTTATGCGCTTTGTCCAGCTCTGCGATGCCTGCCTTATACAAATCCTGCAGCAGGTTTTTGCCGTAGGTACGGTATTTATCCGGATTGCGGGTGACATCCGGAAACTGCTCTTCGTTGATTTCCTCCAATTGCGCCGTAAACCGGTCCTCAAAGCCCGTAATCTGCATTTCAGTGATGGAAGGCAGCTGCTCGTAATAAGGTGAAAAGCTATCCTTTATACGGGCTCTCTCTTGTTCAATTTCCTGGTCCGGTTTGAGAATAGCGAAGTCAAAGGGTGCCCGAAGGTCCTCATAGCGCCAGCGCTGCCCCTTGTCAAATTCGTATTTGAACTTTACATTGTTCGGGAACAGGAAGCTGATGATGGCTACCACACCAGCCACCATGAGGTATTTGACCAATGTAGGAAGCCCTTCTATCGTCGTTTTCCATGCACTCATAGGGGTAAAGATACGGTTTTAGGGCTTATGAACCACGCCTTTGCTCAATGTAGGGCGGCGCGCTCCGGTCAACCTTTTTTACGCGGTGCCCACACCACCTCATCAATCCCTTTGGAGTAGCCAATAAAACGGGCCAGGATAAACAGGTAGTCCGACAGGCGGTTGAGGTACTGCACAACAACAGGCTCTACCCGGGATTCCTGAGACAGGGCTACCACGAGTCGCTCTGTCCGGCGACAGACACAGCGGGCGATGTGCGCACTCGAAACGGCAGGGTGCCCACCCGGCAGAATGAAGTTCTTTAGTTCAGGAAGCACTTCGTCCATTTCATCCATAGCCTTTTCCAGGGCTTCAATATCGGTAGCCTGAATATCGGGCACGGGCATATCTTTATCCGGATCGGAAGCCAGGTTGGCCCCGATGGTGAACAAGCGGTCCTGAATGTCTTTGAGCAATGCCCGTACAGCAGGCTCTGTGAACTGATCCCGGACCATACCAATGTGCGCATTCAGTTCATCAACAGTACCGTATGCTTCAATTCGGAGGTGGCTCTTAGGCAGGCGTTTGCCACCGAAAAGGCCAGTGGTGCCGGCATCACCTGTTTTTGTATAGATTTTGAAACCCATAATTGGTTGTCGTTTTCATGGGTCAACAAGCAGCAGGAGCCGGAGGTTTTAAAAAAATATCATTCTTGGTTGTAGCGGTGGGTAGGATCGCTGGCTTTAACAATATTTTCGTTGCGCTGATCGACTTCCACTTCACCGTCCCGAAGACGGACCATACGATGGCAGTGCTCGGCAATATCAGGTTCGTGGGTGACGAGAATCACGGTGTTGCCCATTTCATGGATGCGCTCGAAGATGCCCATAATCTCAATGGAGGTTTTCGTGTCGAGGTTACCGGTAGGCTCATCCGCGAGAATGATGGAAGGCCTGTTTACCAGCGCCCTGGCAATAGCGACCCGCTGCCGCTGACCGCCGGAGAGCTCATTGGGCTTATGGTCCACCCGGTCGCCCAGCCCTACTTCAGTGAGGACCTCACGGGCGCGGTCAAGACGGGCAGACTTGGATTGCCCGGCGTATACCAGAGGCAGCGCTACATTCTCCAAAGCTGACAATCGCGGGAGCAGGTTGAAGGTCTGGAAAACGAAGCCAATCTCCTTATTACGGACTTCGGCAAGCTCATCATCGTCCATAGTGGATACATTCGTGCTGTTGAGCCAGTATTCGCCACTTGTAGGCGTATCGAGGCAGCCCAGCAAATTCATCAGGGTAGACTTTCCCGAACCGGAAGGCCCCATTAAGGCCAGGTATTCATTGGCTTGGATATCCAGATCTACACCGCGCAGGGCATGGACCTTGGTGGTACCCATGGTATAGGTTTTGGTAAGTCCCTTAACGGCGATGATGGGCTGCATAAATTTTTATTTTTTTGAAGGTATCACTTTGGGTACCCGAAAATACTCGCTGTCCTGATCCGGTGCGTTCCGGAGCGCATCAGCACGACCGGTTTGCCCGCGTACCACATCTTCCCGCAGGACATTTACGTCCTCATTGATGTAGGTCAGGGGCTCAATGCCTTCGGTATCCAGTTCTTCCAGCTTTTCGACCATCTCCAGGATCCGGTTCAAATCCTCCTGAATTGCCGTGCGCTCAGTAGTGGATAATTGCAAACGAGCCAGTTGTTCCAGCTTCAATATTAAGGACTCGTCAATTTTCATGATAAAATATTAGATGTTTGGCGCTAAATCATCGGTAAACAACCATTTACCATCGAAGGAGCGGATTGGTCCCGATTATTTCCGCTATCTTTTATATTTTCGCAGGAAATCCTGAAGAAAATGAGCGAAAACAGCGCGAAGTCGCCGCCAAATATAAAACATATTGCTATAGCGGGTAACATCGGGGCGGGCAAAACCACCCTTTCAGAAAAATTGGGCCATCATTTTGGCTGGGATGTCCACTACGAATCTGCCAACGACAACCCCTACCTGAGCGATTTTTACGAAGACATGCAGCGGTGGTCCTTCAATCTGCAGGTGTTTTTCCTAAATAACCGTTACCAGCAGGTCCTGAAAATCCTGTCCGGTGACCGCACCGTAGTACAGGACCGCACCATTTACGAAGATGCCTATATCTTTGCGCCCAACCTGCACGATATGGGGCTGATGTCCACCCGGGACTTCCAAAATTACTTTGATCTGTTCAAGACCATGTCTTCACAGATTCAGCCGCCAGACCTGCTGATTTACCTTAAAGCCAGTATTCCCACCCTTGTAGAGCATATTCAGGAGCGTGGCCGGGACTACGAAGGCAATATGAGCCTGGATTACCTCAAGCGGCTCAACGAACGCTATGAAAACTGGATCAGCAGCTACAAAGAGGGAAGGCTCCTCGTCATCAACGCTGATCATATTGACTTTATGCGCAATCCGGAGGATATGGGCAATATTGTCAATCAGGTTAACGGAGAGCTGCACGGTTTATTCTAACCAATTGCTTACCTTTGCGGCCTTGTTAAATATTGGGCAGGCGGCGGTAATGCCGGTTGCCAGTTACGTTTACTTTCAATCAAATACAGCATATGGCACTAAAGGCGGGTATCGTGGGGCTTCCCAATGTTGGAAAATCTACCCTGTTTAATGCGCTGACCTCAGCCAAAGCACTGGCAGCCAATTATCCATTCGCAACCAAAGACCCCAACGTGGGCATCATCACTGTTCCTGACCCCCGCCTTGACAAACTGGCGGAGCTGGTCAATCCACAAAAGGTACAGCCTACCACGATTGAGATTGTTGATATTGCCGGCCTGATCAAAGGCGCGAGTCAGGGGGAAGGCCTGGGCAATCAGTTCCTGGCCAATATCCGGGAAGTGGATGCGATAGTGCATGTGGTGCGCTGCTTTGATGAAGGCAACGTGGTCCACGTGGATGGCAATGTAGACCCCGTGCGCGACAAGGATACGATTGATACAGAGCTACTGCTCAAGGACATCGAGACCGTGGAGAAGCAAGTGGACCGCTTCAAGCGGCAGGCCAAGAGCAACAACAAGGAAGACCTGAAGAACCTGGAGATCAGCCAAAAAATACTGGCCCACCTGGAGGATGAAAAACCTGCCCGGGCCATTGAGCTGGACGAAGCCGGACAAGCCCTGCTGAAGGAGATGTTCCTGCTTACAGCCAAGCCTATCCTTTACGTTTGCAATGTGGAAGAGGACGCTGTGAATGATGGCAATGAGCACTCCGAGCGTTTTAAAGCGGCTGTAGCCGGTGAGCCTGCGGAGGTCATTCTCGTCAGTGCGGCTATTGAAGCTGATATTGCTGAACTGGAAACCAAAGAAGAGCGCCTTGAGTTTCTAAACGACATGGGGCTGGACGAGCCGGGTGTTAACCGGGTGATTCGTGCCACCTATAAGCTCCTCAACCTCATCACTTACTTTACTGCCGGTGTTAAAGAAGTCCGTGCCTGGACCATTCAGGATGGCTGGAAAGCCCCACAGGCAGCAGGCGTCATTCACACCGATTTTGAAAAAGGCTTCATCCGGGCCGAGGTTATCAAGTACAACGACTATGTAAACCTGGGCTCAGAGCAGGCGGTCAAGGAAGCTGGCAAAATGGCAGTGGAAGGCAAAGAGTACGTGGTAACCGATGGCGATGTCATGCACTTCCGTTTCAACGTATAATGTCCGACCTCCGATACTATATCCTTAATAAACCTTACGGGGTGCTCAGTCAGTTTACGCGGGAGCACCCTGATCATCGCGTGCTCGGGGACCTCTATGATTTCCCCGGGGATGTTTATCCGGTAGGGCGGCTTGATAAGGACAGCGAAGGCTTGCTCATCATTACCAATGACAAGGCACTGACCCACCGGCTGCTTGACCCAAAATTTGAGCACCCCCGCACTTACTGGGTGCAGGTCGAAGGTATTCCGGACCGCGAAGCGTTGTCTCAATTGCGAAAGGGCGTTGCCATACGCATCAAAAAGCAAACCCACCGCACGCGGCCTGCCAGAGTAGAGCTTTTCACCTCTCCTCCTCCCCTCCCGGAACGCGACCCGCCCGTCCGATTCCGCAAAACCGTGCCGGATAGCTGGCTGTCCATCCAACTGACTGAGGGTAAGAATCGTCAGGTGCGGCGGATGTGTGCGGCGGTTGGGTTTCCGGTACTGCGCCTTGTCCGTACCCAGATTCAACAGCTGAACCTTAGCGGGTTGGCCCCCGGGCAGGTCAAAGCGCTGGACCACTCTACCATTCTTAGCAAGCTAAAAATCGCTCCGCAGTAAACTCATTTCCTGCAAGGTTTATACTGACGATTAAGTGGTTTGCCCGCGATGTCACAAATCCAAGATCCCGACATTTATCGTTCCCCGTGCTGGCCGTCAGCGCCAGTAGGTGACCACTTCGTATTGCGCATAATCATCATGCAACTCGTATACAGACCGTAAATCGCTAAAAAGGATTTGGAAGGAGTCTACACTTGCCCGGATACCGAACGCTCCATGCCTAAACATCTGTAAAAATATCCGAGATAGAATCGATGGGTGCCTAACAAGCCAAAAAAATACAAAGGATCGCGACAATCTGACTCCTGCCAGCGAGCGGGTTTATTCGCTGATTCGCCAGTCGACAGGGTTTTTACCTTTCGACTTGAGGTATTCATTGGCTTTGGAAAAGTGGGCGCTGCCAAAGTAAGCACCTCCTGCAAGCGGAGAAGGGTGTGCAGCTTCAAGGACCAGGTGTTTGTCCGCGTCAATCAGCGTTTTTTTCTTGCGGGCAAAACCACCCCACAGCATAAATACCAGCCCCTCGCGCTTTTCTGATAATTTACGGATGACCGCATCTGTAAAATCCTGCCAGCCAATTTTCTGGTGTGCGCCGGCCGTTTTATGCTCTACAGTCAGCATGGCGTTCAGCAGGAAGACGCCCTGCGCTGCCCATGCCGTCAGGTCGCCGTGACTGGGCGGAGCAATGCCAAGATCGGACTGCAGTTCTTTGTAAATATTGCGCAGGGAAGGCGGCACCCGGACGCCTTTAGGCACTGAGAATGACAGCCCCATAGCTTCCCCCGGGTTGTGGTAGGGGTCCTGCCCCAAAATCACTACTTTGACTTTATCGAAAGGCGTGGTATTAAAGGCATTGAAGATGAGACTTCCGGGCGGATAAATCTTTTTCCCGGCGGCCTTTTCCTTTTTCAAAAAAGTGGCAATACTTTGGAAATAAGGTTGTTGGAACTCCTGCTCCAGGACTGCTTTCCAACTTTCTTCGATTTTTACCTGGCTCATGCGCTTAGCTGATCATTGTTTAGTCCTGCACGGAAGATAATCCGTCTATTCCGGCATATTTTCCGGAAGTGATCTGTATAAGTTTCTCCAGCGACTGCTCCAGCAATTGCCGTTTGGTCCAAAGCAGGTCATGCTTGCGCCCCTCCAGCAGTTTGAATTCTAAAAACGACGCATTGACCAGCCGCTCGTTGGCGAATATAGCATTTTCGGGGTAGATGAGGTTGTCGGCATCGCCGTGCAGAATGATAGCTGCGCTTTTAATACGATCCCATAGCCCGGCCATCGAATCCAGCTGCATCTTATGGCTCAGCTTTTCCATGTTTGCCACGTGAATGGAGCCAGGCAAAAGCCAGCGAAATGGCCAGTGCTTAGTGATATGGGTGAAAGTGAAAGTCTTTTCCTTACCGGGCATGAGAGATGCCGATTGCAGCAGAATTCCATCAACGAGGTCCGGGAAATCCATAGCAATACGAGCCGCCACGGTACCACCGTAACTCGAACCATGCAGAATAACCGAAGGATGCTGCCCCCGCTTTTCTCTGATCACTTCGGCGATCAGAGCCGCCTGTTTCTTTACTGATATTTCAGGCTTTCCGTAACCGGAATAACCATAGCCTGGCCGGTCAACTGCCATCAGCTTGGCTTTTGCCAAAAGGCTCGTGTCTTTTAGAAAAGTCCGCCAAAAAGAAGAAGAACTGGGCGCACCGTGAATAAAGACGACTAGGGGCAGAGAGTCCCGCCCAATTTCCAGGTAGCGCAAATCCCGACCTTCGGTGGACAGGGTACCAAACTCCGCCTGCAGACCGAGTGGGTTTTCGGCCAAAATTTTCTGGTAGGTTGGCGTACTGATCCGCATTTCCATAAAGTCATATCCATAAATAAGGAGGAGGAGGAATGCGAAGGAGAAGTAGATTCTTTTCTTCTTGACAATTTTTTTCACGGGATGTCCAATTATGAGCTAATGCATTAACGTACAACCTTATAAACAGATAAGGCCAGTTGATGGTTGCCTCTATTTGCTTTCATCTTGCACTCTAATGAAAAAAACTGTAGCTTTGCAACCGCTAAAAAATGGTCCCGTAGCTCCTCCACCTTCGCCTCTAAAATGGCTTCGGCGGACAGCGGGGGATCTCATTTGGCCATAACGGGCAGATTGTTTTTCTTTTTGCCCAATCACTTGGTCCCGTAGCTCAGGGGATAGAGCATCTGACTTTAAGCAGCCTGCCATAAGAGGCGGGCAACAGGAGCCTTTGCGGGGAAACAAAACCTGCAGAGTGGACGCCACTGTATCGGGGAAACCTTCTTTGCTGCGGCAAAATGGCAATCCCGAGGAAACTTGAGGTTTTCTTAGTATTTTTAGTGTTATGTACAAGCATCACACTAAAATCAAAGGAGACCTGGGTATTCTGAAGGCTAAGCTGGATTTATTTTAGCTAGGCTATTTGATCCTTAATCCGGAGACGGAACATGCCCCTTTTGATATCGTTGCCTACAAAGAGGGCATCTTTAAAAGAGTGCAGATCAAATACAGAAAGCTAAAGAAAATGATACTGTTGAAATCACTTTCCGAAGTTCTTATGCATACTCCGGAGGTGCAGTCAACAAGGCAGTAGATAAAAACGAGATTGATATCTATGCAATCTATTGCCCAGAAACGGATCAATGCTACTGCATAGATCCCAGTCATTTTTCCCAATCCGTTTCGCTTAGGGTAGGAATACCTCGAAATAACCAGTCCAATGGAGTGCATTGGGCAGAGGACTTTCGCAAGGTTCCGTAGAGACTATACGTGGCGCGCCTGAAATGGCGAAGAGATAGTCCAGACCACAAATCCTGACATTGATCGTCAGGAGCGGCGAAAGCCGTAGTTGGTAAGCTAATCAGACGGTCGCAGGTTCGAATCCTGCCGGGATCACGAACGTAAGTTATTGGTTGCCAGATGGCAACCATAACTTACCTACAATCAACAAATTGAGCGCATAACAGCGCCTTTTGACTATCAAAGGATAGGCTGCATTTGTACTGATTTTTGTACTGAAAGGGTTAATGATCCGCAATTACTTAACCTTTCAACTCAATCAGTCATGGCAACGCATTTCAAAAAGATCAAATTCTCAGTGGTCTACAATCGCAACAACATCTTAGACCAGGATGGACAAGCCCTCATTCAGGTCCGGGCCTACTCTCCAGCAGAGCAGCGGACACGGTTTTTTTCTACCGGTATCTACATCGAGCCGGACCACTGGGACACCACGCACCGGCGAGTATCAGAAAGCCATATTTCTGAGCTGCACATGAATGACCTGATCCACGAACAAATTAAGGGCTACAAAAAACGGGAGTTGGAACTCCTTCAACGGTTTGGAGAAGCACCGCTGCGACTCCTGGAAAACCCTTCAGCTGAGGATGCGCCCGACCTTAACCCCTATCTGACATTCACAGAATTTTTCGAGCGGGAGATCGATCGCCCGGAACTGCAGGAAAGCACCAAGCGTCAGCACCGGGTAACGCTGCGATACCTGAAGCGATTCCAGGAAACTGTGTTGTTCTCTGACCTGAAGTATTCCTTCCTGTCGTCCTTCAACAAATTCCTACTCTCCCACGCTATGGGATTGAATACCGCCTACCGGCACCATAAGTGTATGCGTACTTACATCAACCTGGCAATAAAGCATGACTACCTGCCTATAGATGGCAACCCCTACCGGAAGTTCAAGCCACGGCAGGAAGAACCCCACCGGGAGTACCTGACCGAAGCTGAATTGCACCTACTGGAGCAGCTGGAGATCCCCACCGGTTTCAAGTACCTGGAGAAGATCCGCAACATGTTCTTATTTGCCTGTTATACCGGGCTGCGGTTTGGCGATGTGGTGAAGCTGGCCCGGAAGCATATTGAAGAGACGGCAAAGGGCATGCAGATCACGATGCGGATTGAAAAGACCAGGAACAAACACACCATACCGTTGTGGCTGCTGTTCAAGCGAGACGGCATCCAGTGGAGCAAGCCGGAACAGATCATTCGTGATCGCCTGGCAGAGCAGAGACTCGACAACCGGAAGGACTTACAAGCCTTCCCGCTGTTCAAGCTCACCAACCAATACACCAACCGCTGCCTGAAGGAGCTGGCAGGACTCGCCGGCATAGATAAGCAGCTGAGTTTTCACGTCAGCCGGCGCACCTTCGCCACGCAGATGGCACCACGGGTTCAGATGCCAGTGCTGCAACGGCTGCTTAATCACTCCACGCTGGATATGACTAAGATTTACATTCGCCTGGCTAACTCCCAGGTGGAGCGGGAACTCGAAAAAATTGAATGGCAGTAGATGGCTAAGGAAAAGAAAATAGGGGTAAAGTTCTTTTTGAATACTCGGTTAAAACCTAAGGTTTTTGCAGGGGTTAACAGGTATCCTGTCTACTCCAGAGTTACATTTAATCGGAAAAACCACCAATCACCTTTTGAGTTTGAAAATACCTTTGATGGTTTAATGAGTGAAGTAGAGTTTGAGAAATACGTCATTGAAAAATCAAACCCTAAAATCACTACTGAAATTGAACAATACGAGAAGGAAATCAAAGGAATAGTCAGAACCTGGTATAATAAGTTTGGTGACAATTTCTCTTTACTTGGACTTAGCGAGACTCATAAAGAATACAAGGTTACACCACTTCTTTTCAGAGTATCGTTCCAAGCAATAGAGGGTATTAGGAATTACGTCCTAGACCATCGTCCAGATAAGTATAAAGATGTATTTTATGCTGATGATGTATTTCCTACAACCCTCTACTTTGCTTTAAGCGATTTTTTTAAGCGTGATGAGGAAACCAGTTTTTCAGATTGGCCACTTATTCTGCAATACTCTGTTTTTAGTTTTGTTTTGCTTTCCTCTTACTTAAAAATGGGGTTTTGGTCTGGGGATTCAGATAAGGTTTTTGAATCCAAAGTCAAAATAATTGATTGGGTATGTGGTGAAACCAAAATAGACTTTACCAATTACCTGACCCACAAAAAGTACATGGAAGAGGACTTGCAACTATCGCCTGATGACCCTTTTGCAAAAGGGCCTATTCAAGCGGTCAACCTATTAAAAAAGACTACTATTGATACTCAAATGATAATCAATATCATAGATGCATCATTGTTTTTATAGCTTTTTTTTCATCAAAATGTTACGTTAATACCAATTCAATAGCGTACATTTGATAACGAAAGCGGATTTATTAACCCTATTTTTTCTTATCACTAAAACATTACGATGTATGAATGTCAACCTTTCAAAAGTAGTCAGGGAAGCCCGCGAAAAGCTGGCATCCGTGACGGCAGACTTGACAGAGTTAGCCGCCGTAATCGAAGACGCCAACAAGCAAGGCAAGCCAGCCACCGAGATTGTCGTCATGGAAGAAATGTGCGACATATTGCAGGTTTCTATGCCAACAGTAAGGCGATACCACAAAGACGGCAAGCTGGAACCCTCCTACCGGAAGGGCAAACAGATTTACTGGCTACGGTCAGAACTGAAAGAAGTATTGCGCAATTCGTAACCACCATTAAAAAAGCCCACCCCGAGCAGCAACTCGGAGCGGGCTATTCACAATTAAAAATTGTAATTGAAGTATGACAAATTTAAGGAATTTCGACGTAACCCCCATTATGAACAAGATCAGCGAGTATGCACCCTTTGCCCTACTCATTATGGCAATCGGCACCTTTGTGATTATTGGCATCTTCCGCACCGACTACTACAGTCATTTATTTGAAGTCCGGTTTGAACCCTGGGCTGCTATGGCCATGGCCGTTTTTGCCGCCTTCATCGAGGAAGGTGTTCGCCTGGCATTGCTCATTTCCTCTATCCGCGACTTCAGCGACAATAAGAAAGGTAACGGTTGGTTGGGCCTGATCGCTTCAGTGGCTTTAGTCTGGCATGAGATCACTACCGCCACGCACGTAGCCGAGCTATGGGCCGGAAGCCAGATTGCAGATGTCAGCGTCTACAAAGGTTGGTTTGTGTTCTTCATCCTGGTTGGTCTGATCCTGGAAATCCGGTTGATCCTCACCAGTCAAAACACAAGCCTGGGAAACCCTCAGCGCCGGTCAAGCCGTCCGGCAGCATCCAGCAACGGGCACCAGGTGCCAGCCTACAGCAACGGCACCCGATAAAGCCTGTGGCCGTTGTGCCACAAAAGCATTGCAAACAGTGTCATTCGGCTATGCTGGAGAGTACGCCGAACCGGAAGTTCTGTTCTAAACGATGTAAGAATACGTACTACCGCAACCGGCGCAATGAGCCAGCCACGGCCCTGTAAGTGAATGCAGTACACTTTATTTTCTACCACCATGCCGGGAGTATTGACCACTCCCGGCCCTAAACTCTTATTGTCTATGAAAACCCACATCCTCAATAGTGCCATGATGCCAGCGGAAGGATATTACCATCTGCGGGCCATAAGCGCACCAGCGTTTTTCCAGGGAGTTGTGACGGCCTACAACCGTAACCAGCTGAAGAGCTGGATAGGCTATGAGCAGAACGCCGAACTGATTAAGCAGGAAACCGGCATTCCGGTTGAGCTATGCCGGGAAGTGACCGAGATCAAACACGGTGACGATATGCTGATAATGAAATTGAAATACCGGGTAAGCACCCAATACAAGGGCAAACCGGTTGATCCGGCAGACTTTGACTATTTCCGGGCCTGCTATATGGAGCGCCCACCGATACCCGCATTCCATGACCTTATGAGCATGGACATTTTCGAGCCGAGCGCCCAACAATTTATTAAAGACCTGTACCACTTCACCGGCGGGAAACTATGGGAAAGTGTGGAGCGGAAACGCATTGCCCTGGCGAACACAGATGGCATTGGCGAAGAATGGCAGAAAGCGCATGCACAGTACGTATTGGCTTTGCAATTCCACTTCGCACCAGACCTATGGGAGGAAAATTACTTGCGGGAAAATTCCTGATCCAAAATACAGCCCTTGCCCTGGAATAGGGCCGGGGCATTTTCAATTTAGGATTGAATGAAGATCAATTCAGGATTGAGAAAAGCGCAAGAACCCAGCAAATACAAGGGTTCAAACCTTGTCCTTTCATATTGTCACACAAGGTCAGACCTTTGGAAGGTCTTTAGATTATTTCATCAAAAAAGCCCGCAACACGGCTACCGAAGCAATGGCGGGCTTTAACTAAAATATTTCTGATATGCCAAAGATACCTTTTTCTATCGCAAAGAACAAGTTTGACGAAAACCCACCAACCCAGTCAAGCAAGATTAAAATGCCTATCGGCATTATAGGATTTACAAGAAAAATAAAATCTCAGATTGCTTGGTCTAAACGGTCTAAGTGGTCTAAGAATGGTAGAAAAGCTTTTTATTTTCTTGTTTATCAATGCTTTATAAGCTTAAATCTTGTCATTACCCTTACCCTCACTTTAGACTTTTTAGACTTTTTTCAGACTTTTTCCCCTGATTTTAGACCAAAACACCCTGACTGGTCAGACTGGCTTAGACCTTTTAGACCAACTCAGACCATCTTAGACCAAAACTGGTCTAAAAATCAGACCTCCATAACATCTTATCTATCAATGAATTAAGTCTAACTAAATGAGTTTAGACCTTTTAGACCTTTTAGACCAGCGTTTTTAGAACTTTTAAAATTCGCCAACCATGATCGACATAGAAAAGCTGAAGCAAAAAGCCCCTCATGAGCAGATTTTTGAAGACTATCTTCAAAATTTTTCTACTGACTGCATTTCGGGAAATGGCAATAAAGGGAAAAATATTTCTTCCCCATTCTGCGAAGACAAAAATCCTTCATTCCAAGTATTCGTACAGAAAACATCAGGCGAGCTACGATACAAGTGCTTTTCAAGCGGAAAGACCGGCGACTCCATCCAGTTGGTGCAAGAGATCGAACGCATAAGCTTTATAGATGCCGCCAAAAAGATCAATACTCGTTATAAGCTCGGATTGAACGGTAGCAGCCACTCCAGTATGAAACATTCAGGTGTACCGGCATCCTATTACGAGCAATACACCGCTGATGCCGTAGCCTGGATGAAGGATTTCAGCATCAAACCGGAAATTGCAAGAAAGTATGGTGTAAAGCAGATCAAGCAGATTGCATGGGAAAAGGAAGATGGGAGGAAACTCAAATTCGATTTTGAGAAACAGGGTAAAGTGGCCTTTAATGTGTCGGGCAAGAATAGTGGCGTAAAAATCTATCAGCCAGGGATTGACGGCAAACAGGATAAGAAAGTCTACCGGGGACCGGGCTGCAACTCTGACTACATATTTGGACTAGAGCCATTATCCAGTAAAAAGAAAGCTGACATAGTACTCATTGCCGCCGGTGAAAAGGATGTTCTTTGTGCCGTATCAAATGGCATTCCTGCTGTATGCTTCCAATCTGAAAGCCAAAAACCGAACAGGGATCAGATAGCCAGGATTAAGCGCAGAGCGTCTGAAATTATTTCATGCTATGATAATGATGATGCAGGCCGAAGCGGAGCCGAGTACCTAAAGAAAGAATTTTTCATTCCTGACTGCTATGTGCCTACAGGCTACAATGATATTGCCGAGTATATTCCTAAAGGTGACAGCCATGCTGAACAGTTAAAGAAAATAGCCAAAGAGAGTCTTTACAAGTTCCGGGCCGGGAAGGGTATCCCCATAATAGAAAAAGCAGGTGCCTATTGGAAGCCCGCTACACAAACGGATAAGGAGACCAATAACACCAAGTACAAATGGGATCAACTCTACAGGCTGACCAACTTCACCATATCAGTAGAGGCATTCGTGAGTGACGGTAAAGACAGTCAGCGTGTTTTTCGTTTGGAAAATGAAAAGGGAATGACTGCCCCAATATCTGCCAGTACAGATGTTTTTACTAGCCTTGAAGCATTCCGGAAGGAATTAGCCAGGCAGGGTAACTACTTTTTTAGAGGGAACGGGAAAGACCTCATTGCTTTAACTGAATTGACGTTCAACTTATCAGTAAAAGGTGAAGCCTTAGACTACATCGGTTATAATAAGCGCCGGGATATGTGGGTGTTTGGTAATGGCGTAGTTAAGGATGGTGAATTTCTAGAGCCTGACAGCCTGGGCATGGTAGATGGGCTTTATCTGCCCTGGGCGTCTGAGGAAAACGAATACAATCCAAGATTTGCGAATTTCCGTAGGATTCGGTACAAGGAATCGGAACTCACAATTTATGATTGGTATTGGGCAATGGCCGGTTGCTATGGTCATGAGGCTGCTTTAGTGATGGCTTCATTTATCATTGCTAATTCATGCTACGACCATATTGTTAAAGTCAAGACCCGATTTCCTAAGCTATTGGTTTATGGTCAGTCTCAAAGTGGGAAAAGTACTCTGGTCGAAGAATTTGCACTTAGGCTTTTTACACCTGACACCCCACAACCGCCATTCCTGAAAAACATTACTAGATCTGCGTTGTCTAGGATGCCTGCACAAAGGTCAAATATCCCAATAGTCCTAAACGAGCTAAAAAACGATCTTGATTCGAAAATTTTTGAAATCCTTAAAGGCTTTTACGACAACGTAAGCAGGGAAACCAGCACAAGGGATCAAAGCAATACAACCAGAAACTCTGAGAATAAAACTCAAGTCATCCTGATTGGTGAAGAAAAGCCCGTAGACAATGAGGCAACCATAAACCGAATGGTAATAATTGACTTGCCACCACGGAAAGATAGTATTGAGTCAAAACGGAAATTTGAGAAATACCGGGCACGACTGAAACGAGGCTTAGGGAAAGGTTTTCTTCAGTTGCAATCAGTACGGCCAAATATCATTGAACGGTTTGATAAAGTCAGTCAGGATTTATACGAGGAACTGACGGATTACTTAATGAGCAAAGAAATTATTGCTGCTGACCGGCTACGCCAAAACTATGCTACGTTAATGGCGCCAATGATTATAGCTGTTGAGTCTGGTTTACCTATTCTTGGTGACTCTGATGAAATCTCCGAGCATGTAAGCTTCATTAAGGAAACCATGAAGAGATTAATTGTCTCCCAGGCAGAAAGCGAAGAAAAGACCGACCAGGTAAATGTATTCTGGGAACACTTTATTACGCTATGCCAGAAAAGTATCCTAAAAAAACAACTGCACTACAACATCGATGAAATAGGAGACAAAACCTTACTTGGCATACGCCCTGCCGCATTTGATGAATTTCAGACTTACTTCCGCAAAGTGAATAACCGGGAGTTTGTCCCAAAGAAAATACTCAAAGACTATCTGTCCAAACGCTCCTACTACCTTGGCGATGGGAATAAGGGATGTACAAGCAAATTGCTTTTCTATAAGAACGAAGAGCTATACGATAAGGCTAAGTATTGGACGGATGAGGAGAGGGAAAGTAAACGTGTATTTTCCCAACAGAAATCAGTGCTATTTGACTTTGATAAGCTTCCTGACTTCCTGAAAGAAGAGTTGAAAGATTAACCAATCATTAAAACTATCGAACATGAAACTAGGACTAGGACTTGGTATCAACAAAATGCGCGGACGCCCCCAGGCGAAAGCACCGCTGCAAATGAGATCAGCCGCCCCCATACCAGAGCCACTGAAGGAAGCGCCCACCCCACCGGATGACCCGGAGCCAAAGCGTAATTGGTGGGGCCGTCTGCGGGCATGGATGCGCCGACTGATCCCCAGGCGATGGCGTAAAAAGTAGGTGCAAAACCTTGTCCTTTCATATTGTCACATAAGGTCAGACCTTTGAACAAATGATAGAGCTATGATAACACCACCACCAAGTGCCGAACGGAAAACGAAAATGATTTCGGTGAAAGTTGGGCCTACATTGAAAAAGGAACTTATCGAACTCGCAACCCTGCAGGGAGTGACCCTAAGCAAGTATCTAAGAATGCTCGCACAGTCTCACCTGGAGAAATTATCTAACTCAAACTATAATTAAGCACTATGAAAACTAAAGGCATTAGAGACCTATTCCAAGGCGCGATGATGAAAGAAGAGGATGCGCAGATGGTGAAAGACCTTTTGCAGCAATTCAGCCAACTGAATGCGGATGCACAAAGTAAGCTGATCGACTTCCTGAAGGCAGTCAATGGAGACAGCCAGGCAGCACCGACACCCGAGCAGCGGGAAGCGGAAAAGGCATACCGAAAGACGATGCAGCACTGGGATAAGATCGCAAAAAGAGAAGTAAGGCGTTGATAAGTTTTGTCGCGTATCCGATTGCAGGCGACCGGGCAACCGGTTGTCTGCATATTTCCTGCATTCCAGGAGCCGCAATTGCAAAGCAGGACAGGCGAAGTCGGGTATCTAACGCTATCCACCGTTTCACTGCTTCGCTTAACCCCTACCTGAATGCACCCTAAGTGATTCAGCAATAAAGGTTTAGCCTTATTAAAATTTCGTTGCTGCATTTTTGGAAATCGCTTTTTAATATTACATAAATTTATAATTTATTAAAATCCATCATATGACTGCTTTACAACCTACCGTTTTTGAAGTCCGTACCGATGAAGCCGACCGGCAGATCAAAGCCCTGGAGCAACGGCGGGCCGATAATGCAGACGCACTAGAGGCACTCCGGCATGCCGTCTGCAAGCTCTACCGGAAAGAGGCTGTACTCTATCCGGATATTGAGCAGTTTCTCCTGTTCAGCAACGTACCAGGATCAGAATACTTTATCGAACGTGACAAACTCAGAAAAAAGATCAAGGTCGATGCATTTGGTCTTTGGCTGAAACTGGAGGGAGGAAAGTTCAAGATCAAACCAGAGTTTGCAGAGGATGCACTCGGTTTTGTGCCAGATGAAGTGGCTGCCCTGGTTAATGCCTGGGAAGAGGTTGATAAGCTTGCCACCCAGAACCCACGCCGGTATTGGTCAGATAGCGCCCAACAATTCAAAACCCTTCCCGTCAGTGCTACGGAACGGAACGAAATTGAGAGCCGAAATACAATGATGATCGCCAAACCAGAATTGGCGCAACTGATCGAAAAGCTACGGGGAGAGGTGCAACTCATTAACCGGGCCAACATCTACCACGATGCCGGGATAACTAAAGCCAGGCTACGGCAAAACCGGCCCGAGCTGATCCCATTCATTTCCCACAAAGAAGTGGAGAGCGGAAAAGGGCTAAAGACTTACGAGTTCTTTGTAGTGGAAAACATGCTGATGCAATCCGCGAATCCAAAATATAAGGCTTTTGACGAAGCCTGAAAGAAGGTTGAAAATCGGTAAGTGAGGGGTAGGCCATTGTTTGGCCTGCCCTTTTTTTGTCTACTCAGATTGTACTGTCTATTCAAAACAGACTTTGTACTTCCTCCCCTATTCAGAAAAATCTGAACTGTAGTTCAGAAAATTCTTAACACTGTATTGTACTGAAGCCAATACAGCCTTTACCGCTCCACTTAACCCCCTGACGTTAAACGCGTTAGCCACAAACTGCCGGGATCACAGTAGCAAAACCCCCATAAGCCGCATTCACGCCGAATGCGGCTTATTTATTGGGTTCTAGCCCGTTTTGCTTATTTCACCACCTTGCCCTTTTGCGCCCTTTTACGCCCTTTTCTGCCCTTTTTTTTCTATCATTGTTCTACAAAAATCAGATGCAGTGAATTGTAGAACTCTGTTGAGCTACCGTGCTCGAAAAGATGGAACCAGGGCAATTAAGCTATATGTCTTCCATGAAGGCGAAAAGCGATACTTCTCAACTGGATTATATATTATGCCAGATGACTTAACGCCCAAAGGCAAAGTCGTTAAGTCCCATCCGTATGCCAGGCAGTACAATGCGAAAATTGTAGGGCTCCAAAATGAAATTCAAGCTTACTTACTGGAGGGAGGCAGACTTATGGACTTTGGTAAGAAGGAAGCCCCTTCTACCAGTTTGTTAGACTATATGGATAATTTCATTCGATCTAATAAAAACCTGAAGCCAGGCACACTTCGCAATTACAGGTCTGTGTTAAAGCGGCTCCGAGAATATACATTATTTAAAGGCCTTAGAGACCTGAGATTCACAGATATTAACCGTGAATGGTATTTTTCTTTCTCCAGGTATAATTTCGAAAACGGATGCGCCCATGCTGGTTTGGGCAAGCATATAAAGATTGTAAAGACGATAATGCGATCTGCACAGGAAGAAGGTCTGCACGAAAATGAGGAATACCAGAAGGATTACTTTGTTACGCACCGTTCATCGAGGAGCCACAAAATATTCCTTACAGAAAGCGAAATAGAACGGATAGAAGAGCTGGATTTGTCTTATAACCGGGCTCTTGAAAAAGAGAAAGACCGTTGGCTTGTTGCATATTACTTCCTCATGCGCTTTTCCGATGTGGTGCGGATTAACGCTACAAACATCGTACAGAAGAAAGATCAGCTCTTTCTCCAATATAAAAGCGAGAAAACAGAAACACGAGCTACTGTGCCGGTATCTACTAAAGCGGTCCGGCTCCTGGAGAAGTACAACTACGATTTCAGCTTCACCAGCAACCAACAAGCAAACAGGGAACTGAAACGGATTGCAAGCATGGCTGGCATAAACTGGGTTGTTAGCCAGGGGAAAGACCAAGGCCCAAAAAGCCAGTTTGTGACCTTTCACACGGCCCGGCGAAGTGCAGCAACTAACCTTCGATTGCAAGGAGCAAGTTTAAAAACGATTGCTGACTTAGGTGGATGGAAGAAGCTTACCACGCTGGAGGTGTATCTGCGAGCTTCGGGCATGGATAGTGCGATATTGGCGCAGAAGCTGGATTTCTTCAAATAAGTATCAAACGGCCCCTGATTCTTCCTGCCCAAACGCACCGGCAGGTTGAACCCAGGTATTTACAAAAATATCACTTGTAAATTTGCCCATAGCTTCGTCTTTCCATCTTTCAAGCTTATCCGGGGGTATAAAGCTGCGCCCTTTCCTTACCTTTTGCCGTATCTGCAATCCGTTGTAAAGTGTGTGGTTTAGATCATTCTCAATTTCTTCAAGACGGTCAATCTTCCAAGGGGCAATCTCATCAATGGCTGCCCAGGTATTAGGTGAAGAAAAGATGCAAATTTGGCAAGAGCATCTGGTCCAGCCGAGCTCATAACATGGATGTGGCTGCACCTTGTACTTTTTAAATAGCTCCCAAACCTTTTTCTCCCTGAAATCAATAACAGGCCGCCATTGCAAAGCCCTACGCTTTTTTGTGTTAGCCCGGTATATTTCATGTGTTTTGTAGGTTGCCCTTCCTGCACTTTCTTCCCGCCTTTCGCCTGTACAAATAATCAGTTGGCCACCATTTGGGTAGCTATTTGCAATAACTCTGGAAAGCACATCTATTTTGACAACTGAGCTGCACCATCGAGTGCGAAGATCAGCAGCTACTGCCGGGAATTTCATTCTGGTTGAAGAACCTGGCTTGCTTTTCAGTAATACCTCATTCCCGATTTGGTCTTTGTAGAATACATCTTGAAGGCCTTCATCCTGCCGGTACATTTCACGCAAAATTCCGCCTTGCCTCCATGAAAAGACGAGGGGCAAGTTGAAAGCCTCTGCAAATGCTTTACAGTAACTAGGGGTACAAGGCCAATCAAAAAGATCTTCTCCATGGCCGTCAACCTCATGATGATGTAGAATAATCCGCTCTTTTGGTATGCCTAAATCTAGCAAATACAATACCATCGCCACACTATCCTTGCCGCCTGAAAAGGCAACAAGGATCCTTGTGTCGTTATCAAACAATAGTTCAGCAACTTCTTCTGGAACAACAATCGGGCGTTCTTCCAGCTCAAACAAAGGAAGCTGAAAAGTCATAGTGTCTCTTAGTGTGAGTTCAAATAACCAGACTTATTACTTAAGCCCAATCATTTCAAAAATTGATGGTTCTTTTGGCCTTCGGGCTTTCACCGTAGCTTTTTCCAGTGAAGTATCCACCCCAATAAGGTCATACCTGCCAGGGTCTTCAGACCATCGAAGCAAATTCTCATAAGTTGGAGCCAGGCGCTTTTTGTTAGGCCCTAAAAAATCAAGGAATGCGCCCCTTTTGCTTTGTACCAAGGGCTGAATCATCAAACCAAGCTTAATGATTTTTGAAGGGGAAAGTTTAACACCGTCTTCTTCTGCTTTTTTAAGGTGCTTTCGGATATAGCTTACATAGGACTTATTCTCCTTCTTGTTTGCGAGATCGTCATACTCCTTTTTGAAAAGTACCCTATCAGCCGTTGTCATTGGCCTTTTCTGAGCCTTTCTAATGTCACGTATTTCCTTTTCGATGACAGCAACAGGGCTATTCCTGGTACTTTCGCTATTCTTCTTTTGCGCTTTCTTTTCACCAGTTTTTTGAGCAGTCTTTGTAACCTGCTTCTTAGCCTTTACTGGTTCTTTGACATCTACCTTTTTCTCTGTTAGGTATATCATCGTTTCCTCCTTGTCTTTGAGGATAGAATCAATCTTCTGAGCAGCTGCTTTATTGCCCTTATCCGCACTATACGCAAGGAGCATCAGCGCGCCCAGCTTTTCGGCATCG
>ENA-UENT01000125-UENT01000125.1-marine-metagenome-genome-assembly--contig:-NODE-125-length-59443-cov-5.550850_pt1 | contig 59443 bp, 32 predicted proteins | sample MGYA00237879_ERZ529330 | MGnify/ENA primary metagenome ERZ529330 (study PRJEB26372, sample SAMN05368345) | marine metagenome | biome: cultured habitat; feature: ocean water; material: water; isolation... | reverse complement strand
GTTAGGTGGTTAGGTGGTTAGGTGGAAATTATCATTTTGATCTTAATTGCCTTTTTGATTTAACTAGTTGAGGATGCGAATCCTACCGGTAATCCACCTTTCACCTCGACTGACTGACAATCGTCAGCTATTCGCTTGAGGTCTGTCATTGCGCTAGGTACCTGATCAGGGCGATACTTGTAACAGGCTAATACACCCTTAATCATGACCAAACCTAGACCACAACTGATTCTTATCACCGGCCTTCCGGGGACCGGAAAATCCACTTTTGCCCGTGCGCTAGCCCAAGCGATGGATATCCCCCATTACAATACCGATGGCTTGCGGAACGCACTGGGCTTAAGAGGGAAATATGATCCTGCTACCAAGGAGATGGTTTACGCCAAACTCCTGGAACGCACCTCACAGCATCTGCAGGATGGGCAGAGCGTTGTAGTAGATGCAACCTTCTTTAGCCCAAACCTGCGCCAACCATTCATAGAGTTAGCCAACAGCTTGGAAGTACCTTCCCGCTGGATCGAATTAGAGGCAGCTGAAGATGTTATACGAAACCGAGTAAGTTTCCAGCGGCCCGACAGTGAGGCTGACTTTAGTGTATATCTCAAAATCCGAGATCAATACTCGCCTCCTTCTTGTCCACATCTAGTCTTACAAAGTGATAGGTTGATGTTGGCAGACATGGTTCGCAGAGCAATGTCATACCTGTCGCCTAAGCCTAAACTATTTATCAGCTCTACCAATATGGATTTTCATTATGCTGCTACCTCTTGAGGCGGCTCATCATTAACGGCTGCAGATTGAGGAAAAACTTAAAAACCGATTGGAACATGCTGGATACTAGAATAGCGAGTACAGCATTCAGCAACAATATAAATTCGTCAATCTACGCCTATGAGTCCGACACAGATTGATCTTCTTCTACAGCACTTAGATACAGTGCACGGGACAATAGAGTACAAGAGCACTCATATTTCATGGATCATTCTTTGCCCTGATATCGTTTACAAAATCCCCAAACCGGCTCATTTACCTTATCTCGATTTTCGCTCATTAGAACAAAGACGTCTCTACTGCGAAAGTGAGGTATTCCTGAATAGTCGGCTGACAGATGGCGTCTACCTTGAGGTCACTCCAGTGTGGCAATTGGATCAGGCTTTTGGTATTGAACACCCTCCATTGGCTGCCACGATCGTGGATTATGCTGTAAAAATGAAACGCCTACCAGAAGATCGGTTGATGCGGATTATGCTAGAGAAGCAGAAAGTAGAACAGCATCACATATCAGCTATTGCAAACCAATTGGCTCAGTTTCACCAAACTAATGAACGCTCCCTTACTCCGCCAGACATTGAGCAACTACAAGAAGACTTCGCCGACCTGCGTAGTGTAAAGTCCACCATTAATGCATTGCTTCATGAAGACGCTGCTGGCCAAGTAGAGGAATGGATATATGATAGCCGGAACTTCCTAAGACGGCACTTTGGCAGAATGCAGGAGCGACACCAACTGGGTTTCTATCGAGAAGTACATGGTGACCTACACGCAGAAAACATCTTTCTCCTTGAAGAACCTGTGATCTTCGATTGCATCGCCTTTAATGAAGATTTCCGCAACGACGACTTGCTCAATGAATTAGCCTTCTTCTGCATGGATATGGACTACCATCGGGAAGGACCACTGGGGCATCTCTTCCTACAGCAATATTTGCAGAAAAACCCATGCTTGGAAACGGAAGAGGATCAGCAAATCTTCCTGTACTATAAACTCTATCGAGCCAACATTCGCCTGAAGGTTAATGCCCTAAAATGGGAGCAATGCACTGCAGTATCTGACAAAGAAAAGTTTGCGAGAGCCGTTAAGGAATACTACTGGCTTATCCGCTCTTACGCTAAACTGGTTTTTAGGCCAAATGGAGTACTTAGCTACTAGCGAACAGCTACTCCAAATTAATTGACCTCCTCCCCTACTGGCCCACAAGAACAGACCAATAACGGTGAAGGGGCTTTATCTGCGGTCGTGGGCCGATAGTCAGGGTAGATGTGCGATAACAATAAGGTATCGCCAGCCTCATCAACAACCTCAAGTTGATAACGAAACTGCACCTTTGTTCCTAAGGGCGCATGGTAGTAAATACGCCACATATCGCCTTCTCCCACTCCTACGCAACCATTTGAATAAGGCTTCCCCAAAGTAGCGGGATTCGTTGTAGGGTGAATCAACTGACCAAAGCGCTGACCATCCAGCTCAGGTTCAATCCAGGGGACAAGTGGCAATCCCGTCCGGCGCCCATCATCCCGAAGAGTAGACTCATACTCCTTGTTATCTCTAGGATTAACAAATCGTGGATTTCGATTGATCCGGACAATAGATCCCACTCCGGTATGGGTACGTAGATCAACATCTCGGCCTGCCATGGCCAGATGCCTAGTCCTATTCTGGCCAACCCTGACTAGAAAAGTATGTAGCAGGCAGTCCCCCTCATAAATTCGGAGTTTATACTCGGGGATATTGAGATCTAGAATAGTAGCTGCTCGAGCCTCCAATAATAAGGAGGCAAAAAGGCTATCGGGAATACGGAGTAGGTCTCCCTTTCGAAGGATAATGAGGGCTTGAAGGTCCTCCTGGAAAACCCCTCGATTCATCAAGTGGTAATAATCGGTGTTTGCCAATGAGTCAATAATCCAGGAATTAGCCCAAACCAGGAGATGCTCATCCAGGGAGTAAGGTACGAGTGAGTCCCATTGACTGACCAAGCCCGCCATATATGCAAAGTAATCTCGTATTGCTACATCACGGTCCACCATCACTAGCCGCTCTTCACTGGCTAGCGGAGGTATCTCTGGGGCCTGGTAGGCTACTTGATCTGGTAACGATTCTTTTGGCGGAGCACCGCAAGAATTGAGCCCAACAAAGCAAATCAGCAATGCAAGAGAGTAGTTTCTGAGCCTAACTATATTCACACTGGAACATACATTGGTACCTTTCAAATGTATCCTCTGGAAAGCACGAAAAGCAGTGATTAGAATCATGCCGAAAAGTGACAAATAACAGCGCATTCAACGCTAGGTAGTCGTAACATTCAGATGCCAAAAAAGAAGAGCTATCGTGACTATATTACTACTACTCTTCGGACTGCTAATAGCCCTGGTATCCTGGGTCTTAATCGCCCCCCTGCAATTGCAGGTCGACACCAGCAGGGACCGTTATCAGCTGGAGTGGAAAAGTATTGGCTACGGAAGGCTCATCACCCGACCAACGGATATAGCCATCCGGCTAAAACTGTTGTTTTGGCAAAAAGAATGGCCCTTACAGGCGCTGGTTGGAGGATGGTCAAAACGCACAGAGCATCCATCCGACACCGAGAAACCTGCCCGAAAAACCAAAAAGGACCGCGCTCCCCGGTTTAATGTAAGGGCCCTATTGCGCACCTTCCAGCTCAAACAGCTCAGACTACATCTAGACACGGACGACTTTGTCCTGAATAGTTATCTGTATCCGATTTTTTACTTCCTAAGTAGCAAAAATCGAGAGTTGAAAATCAACTATGATGGAGAAGCCTTTCTGCAGATGGTAGTGGAAAACCGACTTTATCGAATATTATGGGCCTTGTTGCGCTAAGGAATAACGTGGAAAATTATTCGAGCGAGTAAGGTATGACCTACGAGTCAGGTGGTAAGGTTTATCACAGATCGACTAGTATCGACATGCCAAGTGAGCTCATCACTATAAATTCTTAGTTATGGATATGCAATTTAATCGTTTGCTAGAGCAAGTGACCACCTTTATGGAAAAGGAGGCTAGAACAGAAACCATCGTTGGTAAGCCTTTTAAGCTTGGCGAGTATGACTGCATTCCTGTTGTTCGCCTAGGTATGGGATTTGGCACCGGCGGCGGAGAAGGAGAAGCACCGAAAGCTGGACATGGTGAAGGTGTTGGTGCAGGCGCTGGTATGGGTCTTGAACCCATTGGATTCTTGGTAGCACGAGGAGAAGAAATCACTTTCGTGAGTACGAAGACCAATAGTGGCTTGGCTGCTGCATTCGAAAAAGTACCTGACTTGCTGAACAAGTTTATGGACATGCAGAAAGAGACCACCACAGAACCTGAATTGGTTTCATAGCCCTAATCGAAAAAGGGGTTCGTAGGGGGCAGACGGTAAACAGTATAGGGTAATAACCCCATTAGTGAGTGGACTAAAGTTTGGCCCGATGCCTTCTATACCGAAGCCGAAGTGGTTTGGAAATCCAAACCATCTTCGCTACGAGTATATACTCGCGCGAAGTCGTTTGGCGAAGCCCAAACCACTTCGTAAGCGGTATACACCTACATGAAAGCATAAAAAACTAGCTGAAGGTTCTCAAGCGGGAAGCGAGCGTAATATCGTTTGCTTCTCGCTCTTTTTATTCTCTGCGCCAACGTGGCTCGCGCTTCTCAGCAAAAGCACGTGCACCTTCCCAGAAGTCATCACTATTGATAAGTTCGTCAAAGACCGTATGGGGCTCCGTTACCGCATCATCAGTATTAGCTAAGTGGGCCGTCTCGTGTAGTACGCGCATGGTGCATTTGACTCCAGCGGGTGAAGCATCCGAAATTCGTTGAGCCAATTCCATAGCTTTATCCAGCACTTGGTCCTTAGGCAAGACGTAGTTCACCATTCCAGCTGATAAGGCTTCCTGCGCATCGATCAATCGACCAGTGAGCAACATTTCCATGGCCTTCTTAGTACCGATCTGTCGAGTGAGGCGCTGTATACCTCCAGCGCCCGCAAAGAGCCCCACATTCACTTCTGGCAACCCCATTACCGCATGATCAGCAGCCACTACGATATCGCAAGCCAAAGCCATTTCCAGGCCTCCTCCGGCAGCAGTGCCATTTAAGGCTGCAATGATGGGTTTTACACGATGGGTCCTACTCGTCAGGCCACCAAAGCCAGTTTTAGAGATCCAAATTGGATTTCCTTTGGCCATATACTTCAGATCATTACCCGTGCTAAAAGCTTGTTCTCCAGTGCCGGTAATAATAGCTACACGCAAGTCTGGATCGCTTTCATAGGCATTGAAGATGCCCTCTAATTCGTCATTTGCTGGTGGGTGTAGAGCGTTGCGTACCTCTGGGCGATTAATCGTTACCAATAGAATGCGCCCCTTCCGCTCCACGGTACAGAACTGGTACGACTTTTTGAATGCAGTGATCTCCTTCGGAGCATATTTAGTCAATTGCTCGGCGCTAAACGCAAAGCGATTCCCCTTTGGGTCTGCAGCAACAAAAATCGTCTTGCCAATCGGGTTACCAGCCAGCAAGGCTTGTATCGTTTCGGTATCCGCCATCGGAGTGGTAGCGTAGAAGCGCTTGTTGCTATCCATCAAACGGCCGACGGTGATTGCTTTTACCGGGAATCCCTTGAAAAAATGTACCACATAGGAATCCAGTATAGCTTCTCCTTCCGGGTAAGGCTCAATCTCTAAGTGATCAGCCGCATCCAATTCTTGTTGTAGAGCAGCACTGCTTTGCGCTTGCCAATCCGCCACCGGTTCCGTTGAGTATAAACCTACCGCCAACTTGGAGATCCAACCTCCATTGGCCAAAACCAAACCATAGCTACCGCGGTCACTCCGGAGTCGTTCCACCATTGCTGCGATAGCATGCATGGAGTAGTTATTGCCAGGGCCACCAAAATAAGGCAGGCCACCGGTCTGGGTTAATGGTCGGGGATCATCGGCAGGTATGCCCAAAATATCACGTGCTTCGTGGACGACAATCGGGAAGCAGCTGTAAAGATCCAAATGTTGAATATCAGCAATCTCCTTTCCTGCTTGATCCAAAACACCCGTCAAAGCCGCTTTTAAAGCTGGCGACTGATCCAAGTGCGGCCGCTCCAGTAATACTCGTTCGCTAGTTTGTGTATAAGCATGCAGGTAGACCCATTGCTCCTCTGGAATGCCCAGCTCTTGGGCTTTACCCACTGTGGTCATCAACAGGGCAGCCGCTTGGTTAACACGGTCTTTTGCAATCAGGCGCTTGGTATAGGGAGTGATCAACATGGGGTTGCGATCACTTGCCTCGCTGATTTCTTCGGGGCTATATGCTGTCTGATCAGTAGCCAGCGGATTGTTGGCCGCTACAGCAGCTATTTGGCTAAACGTTTGCCCCATCTCCTGCCGATAGGCCTCTTCACTTCTCCCAGAGGCAGCCATTCGCGCGTTTTCCATCATCCCGTAGTACTGCATTGGTAGCACTAATTGGTGGATGATCTCATGCCCGGTAATAAGTCTACCCGCACTCATACCACGATCTTCCAGCTGTCCGCCGATCTCTTCTGACCAATTCAGTTCGAGTTTAGCTTTGGTGATTGCCTTGATATTGGCCAACACTTCTGCTCCTACCAACAATACTACCTCACTATCTCCACTAGCCAAGCGTTCGGCAAACTCACTAACCAAGCGTTGAGGTGTTTCCCCACCTACTTGAGAATAGATCGCTTTTTGAGGCGTCACCCCTACTCTTTTGGCAATAGCACGAGGAAAGTTATCTGGCCCGCCCAACTTCGAACGATAAGTAGGTGATGAATCTGCAAATGTGCGCACAGCCACTACGGTGTCTACGGCTTGTGCGAGAGAGTCCGCGCCGCAATCTTCCAAAGCTATCCGAACAGCTTGTGCCGCTAGATCAACATTAGATGAAGCTTGAGTAAGATCTGTAGGTACCGTTTCCGTTACCTGGCCAACGCCAACGAGGATAGGAGTATGAGCGGGAATAGACATCTGGGTTCGTTGATTGAAAATAAAAATGAGCGCAAAATGCTTGGGTAACCTCCGGTGCCTTGGGTGGTTCAAAAATAAAGCCTCGATAGAAACCTTCTAATCATCAAACCACCCAACTTAAGCACCTTGCTACACCTTCTCGATCACCATCGCGTAACCTTGCCCTACCCCCACACACATCGCAGCGAGCCCATATTGAGCATCCTTCTCGTGGAGTTCTAGCGCTAAAGAATGACTAATGCGCGTACCGGAAACCCCCAGTGGGTGTCCAATAGCGATGGCACCACCGTTAGGGTTGATCCGTGAATCGTTATCTGCTAATCCAAGCTCACGGGTACAAGCCAAGCTTTGAGCCGCGAAGGCTTCATTGAGTTCGATCACACCAATATCATCAAAGCTTAGTCCTGCTTTTGCCAACGCTTTTTGCGAAGCTTTTACTGGGCCAATTCCCATAATGCGAGGCTCCACACCAACTACTGCGGAACTCACAATACGTGCCAATGGCTTGAGGTCATACTTCTTGACTGCATCCTCTGAAGCAATGATGACTGCTGCGGCTCCGTCATTCAATCCACTAGCGTTACCTGCAGTCACAGTCCCTTCTTTTCTGAAGGCCGGACGCAACTTGGCTAATGCCTCGGTTGAAGTATCATGGCGAATAAATTCATCCTGATCAAACAGGAGTGGATCTTGCTTACGACGCGGAATTTCGATACCAACTATCTCTTTTGCCAAGCGACCACTTTTTTGGGCCGCCGAGGCCTTCATCTGCGACCAATACGCAAACTGGTCCTGATCCTCACGGCTGATGTTGTACAGGTCGACCAGGTTTTCCGCAGTATTACCCATCGGATCAATACCGTACTGAGCCTCCATCTTCGGGTTGACAAAGCGCCAGCCAAAACTGGTATCGTACACTTTGACGTCGCCCCCAAAAGGACGAGCAGACTTGGACATAGCGAGTGGTCCGCGGGTCATGTGTTCTACACCACCACTAATAATTACATCGGCATCACCCGCCTTAATGGCACGATTAGCGTGCACAATTGCTGACATACCAGAAGAACAAAGACGGTTGAGCGTCTCACCTGGCACTGAATACGGTAGACCAGCCAGAAGCAAGCTCATACGCGCCACATTGCGGTTATCTTCCCCTGCTTGGTTAGCGCAGCCGATAATAACATCCTCATAAGCATCAGCAGGAATACTACCGTTACGCGCCACCAGCTCGCGGATCACATGGGCCAAAAGATCATCCGTACGGATGGGAGAAAGGGTACCTCTAAATTTACCGAAGGCCGTGCGTAGGCCATCGACGATATATGCGTTTTTCATGGTTAGGGAGTTGATTGGGAGGGCAAAGGTAATTACTTCAAATGAGGATCATCCTCTTTGCTAAAACAAGGAACATTTTAGATAGTTGCTCTTCGAGAGGTAGTCAAAAAAGAAACGCCCCCAGCAGTAACTGGAGGCGTAATATTTTGTGGTGAATTCTAATTCCGTGCCGCCAACTTAATCAGCGGAATATCCCAACTCACCCGAACGATAATGCGCTGGGCATTATCATCCGTTTGGATGCCATTCACTGTCACTTCACGAAGCTCAGGGGCGTATTGCCAACCAGCTGCTAAGGTGATTGGGGATTTACCAAAACTATAGTAAAAACTGGCACTAGGCGAAAACACTTGCTTGAAGGAAATATTTTTGGGCAATGCACTATCCGAACCATCCAAGCGGTACATAAAAGGGGCTCCGATATCGGCTACACCTAGGAATATGCCAAAAACAGAACTGCGGTTGATGTAGACATCGGTATCCCCCTCATCGGCCCGAAGGACATAATTTGGATTATACTGGTCCGGATTGCTCACCTTCTTCCGCGACTGAAAACTAAAGTCCAGGCCTAATGGGCAAGAAATGCCAGTGGTACCTTGCCAAACATCATTCTCATTACTACCGAGCGTCTCTACTCCGCCAGCAAAAGACGGTAGCCCCATAAAGGTTAAGCTGAGTTGAGAGTTGCGTTTGTCGAGATAGGAGAAATTCGTCACATTGCGCTGGATAGCTTCTTTTACATCTCCTGAGTTATCCGCATTAACGATATCGACCATAAAGGTGCCATACTTCTGCATCGCTGAAACGATGGTGGCGATTTCCTTATCCTGCAACCGCCCCTCGGCTTGTAGCAGTTTATGAATGAGCCAAGTACCATTGCTTACCAGAAAAGCATAGTTGCGCTTGTGTATAGATTGGTAAACGTCGATGATCCGGTCTAGAATTTCAAGATCGTCTTCCGCCAGGCTTCCGAGCTTCTTATCCACTACCATGAGTAAATCAACAAAGGAGTCAATTAGCTGAATGTAATCGTCTGGTGTAACCTGATCCGCATCGAGGATATTCTCCAACTGTTGAAGAACGAGTAGGAAGGGAGCCACCTCACGCTTCCAGTAGGTCTCTAAGGAAATGCCATTAATCTGTTGGGCCCCACTAAATATGGGAAAGCTACTCATGACCCGATCGAAGAAAGCGGGGTCTTGATGATAAATCCCGGCGAGGAACAACTCCACTTCTTTTTCGGTGTTGAGCAACCTCAAATCAGACATGGAGATCCAGGTCCGGGGTTTCGCATTATCTGACCATAATTCGTCTTGTGTGGGCTCTTGCTCTCGCAGGTTGAACTGCAGAAGGTTTGCCATATGAATGACGTCATAGTACTTCTGATACTCCGGCTTATCCTTATAGGTATTGTCGAGGTATTCCAGTAGTTCGACGGGGTGTGTATTCTCAATCAACTCGTTGGCAATATCCAAAGAGAAGGCCAAGGCCAATCGACCTTCCTCAAAAGTAGCTCCTCCGATATTAGAGCTGTACTCAAGGTAGTCGCGTAAGTTCACCAATAGGTGTTGCAGATCGTCTTCGAAGGCATCTTTAAAGTTATTCCCTAATGCTTGCACATCGAAGTAGTTAGCCGCTTCCAAATATGTGCTGGTCTTTGGTAGGAGGGTGTCCAAAACGCCTAAATCTCCAAGTTTTTCTTTGAATTTACTGATGTACAAAACCGTCGCCTCTTCGCGAAAACGCTCGGCTAAAAAACGAGCCGTTCCATCGATCAAAAGTGTGGGAGTAGATAAGGTGCTCAGTGGACTTGTACCAGTGATCTGATTATCTGATTCATTCCCAAAACCATCACTATTCGGTAGGCTTTCAAGACTCTGGATCAAATCGGGGTCCGGGGCATGTACAAAAGGACTTACCATAAAGGAATCCTGTTCTATCTGCTGGCGAATATCCTCCGGGAGTTGGCCAGACTTCTGTTGAGCATTGTACAAGTAAATGGCATTCCAAAAAGCATTTTGTGCAAGGAGTAATTGCCCCAGCAAGCAAAAGCAAATAAGTGAAAAAATACGCATGAATATGGGTGTTTATTAGGTTACATTTTGCATCAACTCAAATCCTATTTCGTCGCAAACCAACTCGAGGTCTAGCGCAAAGGCATACTCGTTCGATTTTTTCGGATCAAGCTCCCCCCTTATGTGAAGACCAACGCCCGCACTACCTTCCGGGTCCATCCATATAGCACCAGAATCACCCGGCGCTGATATTTCACGATTGCTACCAGTAGTAGTGGGTACAGGCACCAGGCGAAAAACACGTTGCGGCTCCTGATCCACTCCCGTAAAGAGCAGGCCAACACCATCTACTCTAGCTTTGGTCACACCAGTGCGACAACCTGATTTCACCAAAATTTCGCCGAGTTTCGCAGATCGCAGCCTAGTAATCTCCAAGCGCCGTTGCTGGCTTCCTGTAAACAGACGATTACTTGCCCTTCGCCTGCCATTAAGGTGAACCACTGCTGCATCAACCGAGGTGGAAATACGATTTAATCTTCCGATTGCTGTCCTGAGTATTTGTTGCCGGCTTTGCCCACGCTGATGCCTCGGCGCTGGCTGAAATACCTTAGCATTGGGTTTGGGGTTTGGACCAAACAGATGTCGGCAAGTCAGCAGTGCTGGCCTGTTGTTGTCTTTTTTGTCCACCCCTATCAAGCCTAAACTGCAAGGGTTTTTGAATCCAATACTCAAGCCTGGCATGAGACGACGCTGAGGCCGACACCATGGTTCCTGGTATTTGCGATGCACCTGCCCTTCCGTACCAAAAAACATCAACTCGAGCTCCTCTCCTCCAGGTGGCTTTTGTACGTCGCCCGGTCCTAAGCCCAAAAAATGCACCCGGATAACTACATCTTCAGTAGGACCATCCTGATCATATCGATATCCTTGATCAATAGCCAAAAGTTGTGGATTCCCCTCATAAAAACTACGAGCTAATTGCATTAATGCGAAAGCCCTAGGATCAAAAAGTGGGCTCATAATGGCAATTATTTGGGTTAGGTGTAATAAGCATTGTAGGCCTTTTTAAATCACAATCAAATTCACCGAGCAATGGCATTGTAAACCATGCTCCGAAAACGGAAAACGGATCCAAAAATTGAAATTGTGATATAAGGGTTTCCAAGATCATATGGGTTGGTGATCAACTTAGGTGTATCAGACTCAAAGCTTCGAAAAATACCATTTGACCACATAAAATGTAGCAACGACAAATGCAACTTTGGGAACGAGGGGAGGGGTTAAGCCTGCTATAATGATAGACTGGGCGGCTCTTTAACTTGCATCTAAATTTAAGAAAAATCTCTTTCTCCTCGAATTTGTATTTTAAAATGACTTCTAATTGGCAAACAACTAGTCAATACCCCTGCCTTTAAGTAACAAGCCAAGCTTTCTTGTATCTTAGTTCTAAAATTCAGTCACTAGCATCCTTAAACACTTCCTGGTTGCCATCTATGCGTAGCCTAGCAACTGCTGTACTACTTTGCTCATTTCATGTGCTTATCTGGGGCCAATCCTATACCCTCAGCACAAGACATTATGGCCCAGAAGAAGGCCTGCAGCATCGCAGTGTAAAAGTTGTATTTGAAGACAAGAATGGTTTTATCTGGCTGGGTAACCCTAGTGGTCTACAGCGGTTTGATGGTCATCAATTCCGTACGTGGTCCAGCGAGAATTCTTCCGCACTAATTCATGACATAACCAACATTGGACAAGATGATGAGGGCTGGCTTTGGTTATGGAATGCTAAGAAAAGTACTTTCATCTTTCTTCATGCTGAGACGAACCAAATCCAGACGATTAAAGAGCGATTTGGTGATGAGTTTCCTATTCATAAAGAGACTCCTAGAGCTGCTCGTTGGCACCAGCACCTGCCAGGAATCCCTACTGACCAGGACGGTCGATTGTACTTTGGAACGACAAATCCAGCATCTATTATTAGCTATCACTCTAACACTGGTTTCACGAGTATCCCGCTACCAGATATGGAGCAAATTGAGATCCATCATGTAGATGAGCAGAATAGATTATGGGCTAATATTGGAGGGTCTTTGCTTTGTTTAAACACGCAAGGAGAAATTCTGCAACGGCAGCCGATAACTCCCGGAAAAGTGGTCGGTAGTTTCAATAGCTGGAAAGGAGAAACCTATTTTGTGGAAGGAGATGAAGCCTTAAGCTTTAATAACCCTTTCCCGAGTTCTTTATTTAAGATTGACAGCAGCGGTCAAAAGGTTTTTCTGCGAACGCAAACCCATTCACACTTAAGCCGATTCCTAGGAGGCTACCACTTGGATTGGACGCCGACTGGATGGAACATCTATGCCGAAGATCTCGAGACGAAGTGCTTCTTTCTCGACAACCACGATTATCCAGTACAGTTCTTTGATGCGTTGCACAACATGACCATAGATGCACACGGCAGAATTTGGATCTATGGCGGTTGGGGATTGAATCAACTGGAAGTCCGAAATAGTAAATTTCGCAAGATTCTATACTACGATAATTTCGCTGATCGCCCCTTCAACAATTCTACACGTGGCATTTATGTGAGCGGCGATACCCTCTGGTGTAATTTCGAACAAAGCTTCCATGCCTCAGTCGAACTGAGCACCTTAGACTGGCAATCCCATGAAGTAAATACGCCTTCTTACGCAGTAAGACCTGCCAGCAGCAATCAGTACCTCTGGATTGGTACCGACAGTGGCCTCAAACTCTTCGATCGTAGTAAAAACGAATTCATAGCCAACTATCTAGATGCTGACGGTTACTCCATTCAGCTACCTGTTTGGGATATCTATACACACGTTGACGGCACCGTATACATCGGCCAGGAAAATGGTTTGATGTATAAAGGAAAAGAAGACGCCGCTATCCACAAGCTCACCTTTGAGCAAGCTCCGGATCGCCCAAACTCAGTTCCAAGGTCTATACACCAAATTTGTAGCACTATAGATGGCCTACTTTGGCTCGTAGCAGCTAATGGTCTGTATCTCTACGACCCAACCAGCAATAAGCTGCTTCAACGATATGCTCAGGACGAACTCGGTGCGGCCCAATTACCAGCGGACTACTTTCTGCATTTGCACCAAGACAAAGACGGTACTTATTGGATCGGAACAAATCGAGGACTCCTCCGCTGGGATGGTCCAAAGGAACGACAAGACTTGGGGAGTAGTTCTTTCTCGTCGAAACTCTTCACACGAGAAGACGGCCTTTCGAATAACACGATCTATGCGGTCTATGAAGATGTCTATGACAACTTATGGCTGAGTAGTGACTTTGGGATTATGTCCTTCAATAAGACCAATCACAATGTCCAAAGCTACTTACCATCAGATGGTATCTCGCATCAAGAGTTTAATCGAATCGCTCATTTCCAAGCCGCAGACAGCACCATATATTTTGGTTCCTTAAACGGAATTACCGCTTTTCATCCAGATGACTTTCGGGAAAAAGACCCTTTGGACGATATCCAATTAGTTCTTACCAAATTTGAACTCCTCAGTGACAAAGAGGGTGGCCTGGTAGAACATACTGCTCAGCTTTGGGCTGACCCACAGATTACCTTTCGCCCTACAGACCGTCTTATTCGCCTACAATTCGCCTTACTGGCTTTTGAGGAAGTGAATAGAGTACAATACGCCTGGCGAGTAGATGGTATAGATCAAGACTGGAACTTTCAAAAAGAAAACACCCTTCAGATCAGTCAACTTCCCTATGGCACCTACACGCTACGCATCAAAGCGCAGAGTGGTACGGGTAAATGGGTGGATCAAGAGCTGGTTTATGAGCTAGAAGTATTGCGCCCCTTCTATCTTCAGAATTGGTTCGTTGCGATGCTTATTACCCTCACCGTGCTCGCAGTAGCAGGTGTTTTCCGCTGGCGGACTCGGCAGCTGCACGCTAGAAAACAGGAACTGGAAAGAGAAGTACTAAGTGCCATTCAGCGAATTGCTCAGGACAAAGAAGTAATAGAGCAACAAGCCGCAGAGCTTCGACGACTAGATGAAGCTAAATCCCATTTCTTCATCAACATCTCGCATGAGCTAAGAACGCCACTCACTTTGATCCTTGGGCCCATCAAAGATCTCATGCAACGCATGAAGCTGAGCTCTCATGAACGCTCACAATTAGAAAGTGCACAAGCAGGAGGACAAAACCTCCTAAAGTTGGTGAATAGCATTATGGACCTAGCCAGAGCCGATGCCGGGCACTTAGAGTTGAAAGAACAAGGGGTTCGACTGGAGAGCTTCCTCCTAAACCTCACTTCCTACTTTGCTCCGTTTGCAGAATCAAAAGGTGTCGACTTAAGTCTTGAATACCTGCTTGATCCGGAGCTTACCGTACTTCTCGATCAGGAGAAGTTATACACGATCATCTCCAATCTGGTCTCCAATGCCTTGAAATTCACAGCTCGTGACGGGAAGATAACCATCACCGCTTCTAACAGGGATTCCTTACTTCGTATCAGTGTACTAGATACTGGTGCAGGAATAAGCCCCGAAGGGTTACCATTTGTTTTTGATCGCTTCTATCAGGTAAGTCAATCTGCTGAAGGAGGCACTGGAATAGGACTAGCCTTGTGCAAGGAATACGCTAATGTAATGCTGGCGAACCTCACGGCAGAGAGTACGCTTGGGGTTGGCAGCGAATTCCGTTTAGAGCTTCCTCTAAAATTAGCCGAAGCTAAATCGTCAGCACCTCCTGTAAAACGTGGTGTTCCGTTCGAAGCTGCTACCCCCTCCCCTACAAGCAATGGCCACGCATCGCAGGTTGACAAGCTCACGGAGCGAACCATCTTAATTGTCGAGGACAATCTGCTACTCCAGGAATACCTAGTAAGAATACTCAGCGACCACTTTCAGACCCAAACAGTGGAGAACGGCCAGCTGGCCCTCGACTATCTACAAAACGGAGGAAACTGTGATCTCATTCTAACGGATGTTATGATGCCAGAAATGGATGGTTTCACCCTGGTCTCCTTACTGAAAGAAGATCCTCAACTACAGTACAAGCCTGTTATCGTTCTCACCGCTCTAGCAGATCAACTAGCTAAAATGGAAGGACTCCGTATTGGTATCGATGACTACCTCACCAAACCGTTTTCTGACGAAGAGCTGTTGACTAGGGTTATAAACCTATTGCAGAACACCCAACTACGGCTTGATTGGCTCAAAGAAGAACATACTGCATCAGAGCAACCTCCAAGCGCTCAAAACGGCGAAGCAGAAAGCACTCAATCCTGGCTAGCGAAACTGGAACAGTTAATCCAATCGCAGATCGGGGATTATCAGTTCAGTGTGGAATCTTTAGCCGAGCAATTAAGCATGAGCAGGACTCAGCTTTTCCGCCGGCTTAAAGAACTCACAGGCCTGAGTCCGAATCAATACATCAGAGAGATCCGGCTGCAAACGGCTCGCCGCTTACTAGAATCACACTCCGGCTTATCTATCCGGGAGGTTGCACAACAAGTTGGTATATCCAAACCAAGTTACTTCTCTGAACGATACCACAAACGTTTCGGTAAAAGACCATCTGAAGTCCAATAAATACGGGGCTTGCAACAAATGGGGTAGGTCTTGCAACAAATGGGGACTTGACATATTCTTCCCTTCTTCCTTCAGCCTATAAATTTGTTGGCGTCGAGTTCTCCTAGGAGACAGTTCGACTTCTTTTCTCCCTTAATAACCGGTCTTCCGACCAGGTATGTGTTCACTTCCCAAAATCAATTTGATTACAGTGTAGGGTACCAACCTATGTCTGGCGATCCCGCTGTGGTCATTGCCTTGCCCTAAATACCGTATTGCTACATTTTTTTTGAACATGAGAACCACCTTTTCATGCACACACGAATTATACCTCAGTTAGCGGTAGTCTTACTACTATGCACTTTTACTAACCCATTTCTTAACGCACAACAGAGCTTCTGGTCTCCGGATTACGGCAGTAAATCGGGAATAAGCAAAGCAGCTTTCGCCCCTGACATTCCTGAATTGGAAAAGGGCCGTCTGTATCGGCTAGATGTAAACGGTGTACGAGATTATCTCCGCACCGCACCATCAGAACTGCAAGTGACTGGCGGTTCAGCTACCACCATCAGCCTCCCACTTCCTACCGGAGAACTTCAAACTTTCGAGGTTTGGGAGAGTAGCCTGATGGCACCTGGCTTAGCGGATCGTTACAGCGACATCAAGTCGTACCTCATTAGAGGCATTGACGATCCCACTGCGGGCGGGCGAATGACGGTCAGTCCGTATGGCCTGAACGCATTTTTCGCTTCTGCCAATTTGCAGCAGGAAGTCCATGTCCGCACCATTCTCAAGAGTGCCAATGACCAGTACATTAGTTACTGGGGCAAGGACGATCCTTCCCGCGAGGAACCTCCGATCTGTCAAAGAGAAGATGATTTTAATCCTCGCGACTTTGAAGAATCTCGAAGTAGATTTCCTGCCGCCAACGATACCGGTGATGAGCTTCGGGTATTCCGGATGGCAATCACCGTTCCTGGCCTGTTATCCGAACAGCAAGGTTGGACTACTAAAGCGCAAGCCCTGGCAGCTGTAGTAGCATTTATGGGGCAAGTCAACACCATCTACGAACGTGACGTTTCTATCCGTTTCATTTTGGCAGAAGGCATGGAGCAGCTCATCTTCCTAGACGATGATACTGATCCTTTCGCTGCCAACGGTGGTGGAGCACTCACGGAAGAAAGCCAGATCCTAATGCAGAACCTAGTCGGTCGGGAGAACTACGACTTGGGTATGGTATTTGTAACCGGTGGCTGTTGTGCCGCAGGTGTTTCCGTAGTTTGTGGCAATCGTCGTGAAATCAACTTCAGCCGTTTCAACAACCTTCAGGTAACGGCACACGAAATAGGCCACCAGTTCAGTTGTGCTCACACTTGGACGAGTTGTGGCCCTAGCAACAACGGGCAGTTCGGTACGAATGAATATGGTAGTGGTACCACTATCATGAGTTACGTCAATATTTGTAACGTTGATAACATTGTGCCGCCGGGGGATATCACCTACTTCGGTGTTTACTCTCAGACACAAATCACCAACTTCGTCAATAGCATTTCCTGCCAGCAGGTATATCCTAGCGGAAACAGCATTCCTTCGGTAACAGTACCTACCAGTGGTTTCCATATCCCTATCGAAACTCCTTATGAGTTAAAAGGTACTGCCACAGATGCAGATGGTGATCAAATGACCTTCTCTTGGGAACAGACCAACATTCGTGGAATCGACTTTACAGCGGGTGTTCCTATCCTAACGGCACCTACCGCTGCCGATGGTAACGTTCCTATTCAGCGTCTCTTCAACCCAGTTACGACACCCAACCGGACTATTCCAGCCTTGGAAAACATCCTATCCAACACCCCTACCATCTATGAACGCCTACCTACTTATACTCGAAATATCAAGTATACCCTCTACGTGCGTGACAACCATCCTGGTTCCGGTGGTACCACTCACGAAGAAGTAAGCTTTGAAGTAGATGAAACAGCAGGCCCATTCTTGGTGACGGCACCTAACACCTGTGTGACCTGGATGGCGGGATCGACACAGACAGTCACCTGGGATGTGGCCAACACTACCAATGCTAATGTCAACACCCAACAAGTAAATATTCTGCTTTCAGAAGATGGCGGCTATACCTGGCCACATACGCTGGCTGCTGCTACTAGCAACGATGGTTCGGAGAGCGTGACTATCCCCGCTGGCATTTGTTCCAACATGGCCCGGATCAGAGTAGAAGCAGAAGGCAATATCTTCTTTGACTTATCGAACGCTGATTTCAATATTGAAGACGGTGGCACACCAGTTGTATCGCCAATGGCTATCAAGTTGGATGGCGGCGACGACATGGTTGACTTCGGAACAACCGTAGGCAACTTCGGAACAGGAGACTTCACCGTTGAAGCATGGGTAAATACTACCTCCACTGGTAACAAATGTATCATCGGCAAGCGCCCAAGTTGTGGTTGTGGCAACTTCTGGAATATCCGCCTGAACAATGGAAATGCTCAAGTAGAGCTATCAGCTGATGGCAGCTGTAACAACTATGTTAACTTCAATGGTAGCGCTACCATCAATGACGGAGCCTGGCACCATATCGCCTTTGTGCGTACAGGCACCTTCCTACAGCTTTTTGTAGATGGTGTACTAGACTTCTCTACAACTACTGGTTCCATCCATGACTTCAACAACACAGGTAGCATGGCCATAGGCAACTGTACCTGTAATGCGAATTTGGAAGGCTATGTAGATGAAATTCGAATCTGGACCGTAGCCCGTACGTTGATGGAGCTGACAGATAACAACAGTTGTGAATTGGCTGGCACAGAAACTGACCTCCTGGCTTATTACCCGGTAACACAACAATCCTGCGGCACTTGCGCTGTGAGCGGTGTCGCAGATGCTACTGGCAACGGTTATGATGGCGTCCTGCAGTTCGGTGCTAGCAAGGAACTTTCTAGCCTGGATGTTGAAGAATGTCCTACCTGTACCAACGGCAATTTGACGATCACTGCTCAGCCTACCAACACCAGTGTAGCCGATGGCGCTATGGCAAGCTTCAGCACTACCGTAACGGGTAATAACATCTCCTATCAGTGGATGGTAAGCACCGACGGTGGCACTACCTTTAGTGCTATTGCTGGCGCTACCAGCAGTACTTATAGCTTCACTGCCGGTTCAGCCGATAACAATAACCAATACCAGTGTTTGGTAGTAAATGGATGTGATGTACAGACCACCTCCGCAGCTACCCTCACGGTCACTTGTGCAGGCTTTAGCCTTAGCGCCATTACTGGTGAAGCTACTCCTTGCCAAGACAATTACTATACCTACTACGTATCACCAGTGGCTGATGTCGTCACCTGGAACTGGACTGCTCCAGTAGGTTGGACCATCACGCCATACGATAATATGATTTTTGCCCAAGCCGGTAGCGGCAGTGGCAACCTAAGTCTCACTGCAACCGACGCCTGTGGCAATATGTCCACTCAGATGCTGGCAGTAACACCTGTTTTGGTGGAAATTACTGCCCATCCTCTAACCCAGACCGTCAATGAAGGAGACCCTGTCAGTCTCAGCACCACTGTAGCAGCTGGAGGTGGAACAACCGCCTACCAATGGCAACAGAGTACTGATGACGGGGCCACCTTCGTTGATATTGGCGGTGCGACCACGAACACTTTTGCCATTGCCGCAGCTACAGTAAGCCATGACGGTCGTCAATACCGTGTATTGGTAGAGAACAACTGCTTGCAGGACACCACTAACGTGGGAATCCTAACCGTCAACTGTGTAACCTCAGCACCTGAGGCATCAGCTAGTCTAACTGGATCAACAGTGGTATGTGGTGCTACTACCCTCACCTATGCTTGCGCACCAGTTGCGGGTGCAGATAGCTACAGCTGGACGCTCCCAGCAGGCTGGACCGGTACTTCTACCACTAACGTCATTATGGTAACCACCAATGGCTCTGACGGAGTAGTTCAGGTCAGTGCGGTGAATGGTTGTGGAACGGGTACCGCCCGAAGCCTTGAAGTAGTCGCCAGCAGTAACAACTGTGAGCGCGCCGTTCATTTTGATGGTGCCGACGACCACATGTTAGTTGGGCAAAATGGCCAATATCTCAGTGCAGACATGACGGTTTCTTTCTGGGTTAGACCAGAAAGCATCAACGGCCTACAACAGCTGATTTACAATGGTCATGAATTCCGCGTGTATCTCGACGACGATCACATCCGCTATATGCACTCTAAGGATGGTGGTTCTTATGATGACAACGTACGAATGACCTTTAGCACAGCTTCCCTACAAACAGGTACCTGGTACCACATAACCCTCACCAGAAACACGAACAACAGGGAAATTAGCTTCTACCTTAATGGTGCATTTGTAGAAACCCAGCAGTGGGAGACCTCCTTCCCCTCTACCCCAGACGACAACGACAACAACGACATGGTCTTTGGTGCTGGCCCTAGTGGTAACACCTTCCTTTTCAAAGGATCTCTTGATGAAATCAAGATTTGGACCAATATCCAAAGTGCTACAGAAATTCTCGAAGGCCTCTATTGCAAACCTACTGGCTCAGAGACGGGGCTGGTTGCTTATTATTCTTTTGAACAGGGACAGGCTAATGGTGACAACACCGGCTTGACTGGCATGAATAATGGCACCAGCAACTACCCCGCTGCTACCTTCCAAAACTTTGCCCTGACCGGCACAACCTCAAATGTAGTAGAGGGTACCAAGGATATTAGCATCGATGGTATCGGAGCGCTCTGTGCTGGTGCAGGATCAATCACATACTCGATTGATCTGCCAGGCACCCCAACTGTAACATGGACCTTACCAGCTGGTTGGACAGGCACCTCCACCACGGAGAGTATTACCGTTACACCAGGAGCCAACGGCGGTTTAATCACTGCTGAGGCCGCTCTAACCTGTGGTACCGTTACGCTCGAAAAAGCAGTGACAACCACACGCTCACTATCGACACCAACGAATACACGTGCGATTCACCTAGACGATACCGACGACTACCTGGAAGCACCAGCTGGTGCAGTTAATCTGGCAAGCAGTTCCTTTACGCTAGAATTCTGGGCTAAGCGAGCAGTTGCCGGTAATGACGATTTTGTTCTGGCACAAGGAAGCGCGAGTGGGAACAATCTACTACACGTCGGTTTCCGTTCTTCAAATGTGTTCACGTTTGCCTTCTTTGGCAATGACCTGAATACTACCAGCACCTATTCAGATACTGATTGGCACCACTGGGCTTGTGTTTATGACAAGTCTATTGCCTCGCCTGATAACAACCGTTTCATTTACCGCGATGGTGTATTGGTTGGCAGCGACCGTACAGATGATGACTTCGTTGGTAGTGGTGTTTTCCGCGTAGGTAACTATCGCGACGACCGTTACTTCGGCGGTGTATTAGATGAAGTACGTGTTTGGGATATTGCCCGCTCACAGACGGAAATCCAAGACAACTACTACTGTACGCTAGATTGCCCATCAGGAAATGTCCAACTCTATCTTCCAATGGATGATGGCATCGTTGAGGGTAACAATACGGGCCTAACGGAGATTACCGATTACAGCCTTTACACGCAGAATGCCATGATTCATAATATGGCGCTCAGTGGCACAACCTCTAACATCGTAGGCAAGGTGGACGTACCTCGCTATTTGGATGGAGATAGCGACGGCTACGGTGATCCTGCCACTATGACTACCGACTTTTGTCTGACAGGTAACTACATCACTACTCCTCATGACTGTGATGATAGTGACGCTATGGTGAATCCTTATGCAGAGGAAATTTGCGGAAACTCTATCGATGACAACTGTGATGGTAATACAGATATCGTGGTTAACCATGGCATCTTACTTGATGGTAGTGATGACCGAGTTAGCATACCGAATATCCCTCACTCTGAGTTTTTCTCTGTTGAGGCCTGGATCAAGATTGATAACACTGACAATGATTTCCGTAACCTCATCAAATGGCAGAACGGCGGAGATGCCTCGTTAACTGTTTACACCGATGGTCGTATTGGCTATTTTGAAGGCGCAGGTAATATTGCAGGACCGGACCTAAGAGATGGTCAATGGCACCATATCGCGCTTTTACACGATGGTTACGGTACTGACAATATTAAGGTGTATGTAGATGGTACTAGCACACTTACAGCGACCCGAAATGGCACCATCAATAACACCCAACTGACTATTGGCGGTAACGCTGATGGCGGAAGTAATTTTGATGGAAACATCGATGATGTACGCTTCTGGGATATTGTTCTGACAGAAGAGCAAATCCGAGAACGCATGGATCGCCGTCTGGATGGTAATGAAGCTAATCTCATTCGCTACTATACCTTCGATCACGGTAAGCCTGGGCAAGATAATTCCGGGCTAACAACCGCAATTGATAAAACGAGCAATGCTGCGCATGGTACTTTAGAAGGCTTTGCCCTGAGTGGTGCCACCTCCAACTGGATTATTAGTCGTAGCTATCCAACCTTCTATGCGGATGGCGATAGTGATGGCTTTGGCGGAAGTACTACCTGGACATGTGGCTCCATGACTAGCTTCGTACAAAACAGTAATGACTGTGATGACGGTAACGCAATGATCAACCCATACGCCACTGAAATATGTGGTAATTCTGTAGATGACGATTGCGATGGCAATACTGACATGGAGATCAACAAGGCTCTACATTTTGATGTAGCAGCTAACAACGACGTTACGATTCCAGTGGTAGACCATGGGGAGTTCTTTACCGTGGAGGCATGGGTAAAGACACCAGCCAGCAGCAACTTCCGCGACATTATTCGTTGGCATGGTTCTCCTAATGCACGTTTCATCATCTCCAATGATAACCGTTTAGGCTACCTCCAAAATAATGGCGGAAACTGGGGTGGAACAAATATTGGCGATGACCAATGGCACCACGTAGCATTAGTACACGATGGCTATTCTGGAAATAATATTCGTGTCTATGTTGATGGCAATAGCTCGGCAAGTTGGTCATTCCCGAACCCTATTACCGCGACGAGCGTCACGATTGGTGGAACTTCCAATATGGACGGCGCCATTGATGATGTGCGTTTCTGGGATGCAGCCCTAACAGAGGCACAAATCCGCTCCCGGATGAACATCCGCTTGGATGGCAATGAGGCTAATCTCGTACGCTACTATACCTTCGACCATGGCATGCCTGGCCAAGATAATGCTGGACTCAATACTGCCATTGACAAGACCACTAACGCCGCGCACGGCACCCTGGTGGGCTTCACTCTAAATGGAGCAACCTCCAACTGGATTGCCGGACGCAGCTACCCAACACTCTACGTGGATGGTGATAGTGACGGCTTCGGCGGAAGCACCACCTGGACTTGTGGTACCATGACTGGCTACGTACAAAACAGTAATGACTGCGACGATGGCGATGCTATGATTAATCCATATGCTACTGAGGTATGTGATAACTCAGTTGATGATGATTGTGATGGCAATACCGACATGGAAGTCAACAAGGCCTTGTACTTTGAGAATGGTGCTCGCGTTTTGATGGAGCCTAACTACGATCACGATGGGGACTTCACGATGGAAGCATGGATTAAGACCAGCAATAGTGGTGGTCATATCGCCACCATGGAAAATGGTGATTTTGCCGTGTGGTATGTATCAAGTGCTGGCCTCCTCGCTTATGGCGAAAATGATGGTACCTGGTCTGGTTGGCACGGTGGCCCATCGATCGTTGACGATCAGTGGCACCACGTAGCTATCGTTCGTACCGCTACTAACGTACGTACCTACATCGACGGCAACTCAGCACTAAATGTAGGTATCAGTAAAAATATTGACAACGCATCCTTCACTATTGGTGCCAACCAAAATGGTGGTAGTGCTTTCCTAGGAGAAATTGATGATTTCCGCCTCTGGGATTCTGCCTTGAGCCAAAGTGATATTCAGGCAAGAATGGATCGCCGTTTGGATGGTAACGAAACCGACTTAATTCGCTACTTCGCCTTTGACCATGGTATGCCTGCGATGGATAATGCTGGCATTGATGAAGCACGCGGACGAACAGCAAACAACGAAGTAGGTAGCCTCGTAGGGTTTAGCCTAAGCGGCGCTACCTCTAACTGGGTCGCAGGACGGGCCTACCCTACCCTATATGCCGACGCAGATTCGGATGGCTACGGTGACATGACGACCACCTGGACTTGTGGTACCATGACTGGCTTCCTAGAGAATAATGCAGACTGTGATGACAGCGAATCAGGCATCAATCCACTTGCAGAAGAAGTGTGTGGTAATGGAATTGATGACAACTGTGACGGCAATACAGACCTAATTGTCAACCACGGCATCCTAGTTGATGGTAGCAATGATCGAGTTAACCTCCCGAACCTTGCCCATTCTGAGTTCTTCTCGGTAGAAGCCTGGATTAAGATTGACAACACAGACAATGACTTCCGGAACCTGATCAAATGGCAGAATGGCGGGGATGCCTCGCTAACGGTATACACAGATGGCCGTATTGGCTATTTTGAAGGCGCTGGTAATATTGGGGGGCCAGACCTCCGTGATGGGCAATGGCACCATATTGCGCTACTGCACGATGGCTATGGCTCCGACAATATTAGAATCTACGTAGACGGTATTCGTCGACTAACTACTACTCGAAATGCTGTTATCAACAATACTGAATTGTCCATTGGCGGCAACAGCAATGGTGGCAGTAATTTTGATGGAAATGTTGATGACGTACGTTTCTGGGATATTGTTCTGACAGAAGAACAGATCCTAGAGCGCATGAACCGCCGTTTGGACGGTACCGAAGCTAACCTCGTACGCTACTACACCTTTGATCATGGTATAGCTGGTGGAGATAACTCAACAGTAACCATGGCTATTGATAAAACAGCGAATGCAGCCCATGGTACGCTAAACGGATTTGCACTGACCGGTGCTACCTCAAACTGGGTCCTTGCTCAACCTTATCCGACGCTATATCTAGATGGAGATAGCGATGGCTTCGGCGGTAGCACCCAATGGACGTGTGGTAGCATGGCCAACTATAAAGGAGACAACCTGGATTGTGATGATAGCGACAACAGCCTTCATCCAGGAGCGACAGATGTTTGTGCCAATGGCGTAGATGAAAATTGCAATGGTGTAGTTGATAACAACACCCTTTCACTAGGTTTTGATGGAGTAGATGACGAAGTGACCGTCAACAGCACCATTGGAAACTTCGGTACAGGAGATTTCACCGTTGAAGGTCGTTTCCGAACAACAGACAGTGGCACCTTCCTGGTTTCTAAGCGCCCAGTTTGTGGCTTAGACAACTTCTGGAATATTAAGCTCGACAATGGTGCCATAGAAATGGAGTTGTATGAAGACAATGCCGGTAGCAATGGTGGATCCATCTCTGGTACTACCATTGTCAATGATGGCAACTGGCACCATTTTGCAGTAACCCGTACCAATGGCATTATCCGCATCTTCGTAGATGGTGATCTGGAAGCACAATTTGCCCGGAGCACCAATCTCAACAATGCGGCGACGCTAACCTTGGGCACCAACCCATGTGATCAGTTTTCTGGCCTGTTTGAGGGCGAGATGGACGAGATTAGAATCTGGTCCGTTGCACGGGATATTCATCAACTGCGCGATTTCCAAAATGCTAGCTTACCAGGAACAGTTCCTGGTCTAGAAGCCTACTACGATTTCGATCACCCAACTGCAACTGGTGGGTCCGATAATACCGGTTTGATGACACTTGCTGATCGTACTGGAAACGGCAATGATGGAACCCTCGTGAGCTTCATGCTCAGCGGTACGGCTAGTAACTGGCTAGGAAATCCTGGCACTACTACGACCTGGTACGCTGATACCGACATGGATGGCTACGGTGATCCTGCAGTTAGCACGCAGAATTGCTCACAACCCGCCAACTTCGTAGCAGACAATACCGATTGTGACGATACTATGCCTAGTGTAAACCCTGGTGCCAACGAAGTGGCAGGTAACGGTGTAGATGACAACTGTAACGGTGCTATCGATGAGGTATCACAAGTACGCTGGGTCTTCCTAAATAATGGTGATGATGAAGGTACCTGTACCAGCGCAACAGATTGCTGTACCAATACCTTCTGCTATGGCCTGGAATACACACCAGCTAATACAGGAACCCTCGCTGCCTATACCACAGGATTCTTGGTAGACTGTGCAGGAGGCAGTTCTGTCCTGACCAGCAATGTATCCTGTGTAATGACGGATAACAGTACCAATATTCCAGACTGTACGACGGGAGGAAAAACCTTCTTCAACAGTTCAGGAAACAACGGCAGTTTGGCCGTTACGGTAGATGTCCCTGTCATCATCCACCAGATTTGCTTGACTATTCCAAACGAACAGTCCGTAAATATCGAAGAGGATGTCCCAACGAATATTACCATGAGTATAGATCTGATGGGAGGAACCACTATCACGGAGTTCCCTGACTATACCACGATGATGATTTCGGGTAATACTCCACCAATGGTGCCAGCAGACGGCACTGCTACTGTGGAATGTATTGCGGATGCAACCGCACCTACAACACCAACAGTAATGGACGATTGTGGTAACACCATCACACCATCGCTAACATCTACTGTTGATGATCCGAACCCACTGACTTGTGAAGGAACACGGACGTACACCTACACCTATACCAGCTGTAGTGGCTTGTCGTCTACTTGGAACTTTGTTTATACGATCGATCATACCACTGCACCTACAGAAGTCGGTGGGCCTGTAGCTACAACGGCAACGGTAGAATGTATCGCTAGCGCAACAGCACCAACTACACTACCAGTGGTACAGGATGTATGCGGTACTGTGATCGCAGCTCCAACACCAACCGTGACCGATAACCCGGATCCTTTAACTTGTGAAGGAACACGGACGTACTCTTATGTATACACAGATTGTAGTGGACTATCATTCACTTGGAACTTCGTTTACACCATCGACCACACCACTGCTCCGGCAGAAGTGGGCGGCCCAGTAGCTACAACTGCAACGGTAGAGTGTATCGCGAACGCAACAGCGCCAACTACACTGCCAGTGGTACAGGATGTGTGTGGTACAGTGATCGCAGCACCAACACCGACAGTGACTGATAACCCATATCCACTGACTTGCGAAGGTATGCGCACCTATACTTATGTGTATACCGATTGTAGTGGACTGTCATTCACTTGGGAATTTGTCTATACGATCGACCATACGACTGCTCCAACAGAAATTGGTGGTCCAGTTGACAAGGACGAAACCGTAGAGTGTATTGCAGACGCAACGCCACCAACTACTTTACCAGTTGTTCATGATGTATGTGGTGCCGTGATTCCTGCTCCTGCACCAACGATTACGGACAATCCGGATCCGTTGACCTGCGAAGGAACACGTGTCTACTCTTATGTCTATACTGATTGCAGTGGTTTATCGTTCACTTGGGATTACACCTACACGATTGATCATATTACTGCACCGACGGAGATCGGTGGACCAGTTGCAACAGCTGCTACTGTTGAGTGTATTGCTAACGCGACAGCGCCAACTACACTCCCAGTTGTACAGGATGTTTGTGGAACTGTAATTGCTGCTCCAACACCGACAGTGACCGACAACCCGGATCCACTGACTTGCGAAGGCATGCGCACCTACACTTACGTGTATACCGATTGTAGTGGATTGACCTTCACCTGGAACTTCGTCTATACCATCGATCATACTGTCGCTCCGGCAGAAGTGGGTGGACCAGTGGCAACTACTGCTACAGTAGAATGCCTCGCGAATGCAACGGCTCCAACTACGTTACCAGTGGTACAGGATGTCTGTGGAACAGTTATTCCGGCACCAACGCCAACGATAACCGACAACCCGGACCCACTGACTTGTGAAGGAACGCGGACATACTCCTACGTGTACACAGACTGTAGCGGACTAAGCTTCACCTGGAACTTTGTCTATACAATCGATCACACTACTGCTCCAGCAGAAGTGGGTGGACCTGTAGCAACTACCGCAACCGTGGAGTGCCTTGTTAATGCAACTGCTCCAACAATCTTACCAGTGGTACAGGATGTATGCGGCACAGTAATCCCGGCTCCAGCACCAACAGTAACGGATAATCCGGATCCACTGACGTGTGAAGGAACACGGACTTACTCCTATGTGTACACCGACTGTAGCGGACTAAGCTTCACTTGGAACTTCGTCTATACCATTGATCACACTACTGCTCCGGCAGAAGTAGGTGGGCCAGTCGCAACAGCTGCTACTGTTGAGTGCATCGCTAGCGCAACGGCACCAACAACACTGCCGGTTGTGCAGGATGTGTGTGGTACGGTAATTCCAGCTCCAACGCCGACGATAACCGACGCTCCAGACCCACTGGTTTGCGAAGGAACGCGGACTTACTCCTACGTGTACACTGACTGTAGTGGCCTATCATTTACTTGGGACTTCGTCTACACTATCGACCACACTACTGCACCAGCAGAAGTAGGTGGACCAGTAGCTACTGCTGCTACCGTAGAATGTATCGCCAATGCAACTGCACCAACAACACTGCCTGTTGTACAGGATGTTTGTGGAACAGTGATCCCGGCTCCAGCGCCAACCGTAACGGATAATCCAGATCCACTGACCTGTGAAGGAACGCGGACGTACGCTTACGTGTACACCGATTGTAGTGGACTAAGCTTTACTTGGAACTTCGTTTACACCATTGATCACACTATCGCTCCAGCGGAAGTCGGTGGTCCGGTAGCTACTACTGCTACCGTAGAGTGTATCGCGAACGCAACTGCACCAACGACACTGCCTGTTGTACAGGATGTGTGCGGTACGGTTATTCCAGCTCCAACTCCAACAGTGACCGACAACCCGGATCCACTGACTTGTGAAGGAACGCGGACGTACGCTTACGTATACACCGACTGTAGTGGATTATCATTCACTTGGAACTTCGTTTACACCATCGACCACACCACTGCTCCGGCAGAAGTGGGCGGCCCAGTAGCTACAACTGCAACGGTAGAGTGTATCGCGAACGCAACAGCGCCAACTACACTGCCAGTGGTACAGGATGTGTGTGGTACAGTGATCGCAGCACCAACACCGACAGTGACTGATAACCCATATCCACTGACTTGCGAAGGTATGCGCACCTATACTTATGTGTATACCGATTGTAGTGGACTGTCATTCACTTGGGAATTTGTCTATACGATCGACCATACGACTGCTCCAACAGAAATTGGTGGTCCAGTTGACAAGGACGAAACCGTAGAGTGTATTGCAGACGCAACGCCACCAACTACTTTACCAGTTGTTCATGATGTATGTGGTGCCGTGATTCCTGCTCCTGCACCAACGATTACGGACAATCCGGATCCGTTGACCTGCGAAGGAACACGTGTCTACTCTTATGTCTATACTGATTGCAGTGGTTTATCGTTCACTTGGGATTACACCTACACGATTGATCATATTACTGCACCGACGGAGATCGGTGGACCAGTTGCAACAGCTGCTACTGTTGAGTGTATTGCTAACGCGACAGCGCCAACTACACTCCCAGTTGTACAGGATGTTTGTGGAACTGTAATTGCTGCTCCAACACCGACAGTGACCGACAACCCGGATCCACTGACTTGCGAAGGCATGCGCACCTACACTTACGTGTATACCGATTGTAGTGGATTGACCTTCACCTGGAACTTCGTCTATACCATCGATCATACTGTCGCTCCGGCAGAAGTGGGTGGACCAGTGGCAACTACTGCTACAGTAGAATGCCTCGCGAATGCAACGGCTCCAACTACGTTACCAGTGGTACAGGATGTCTGTGGAACAGTTATTCCGGCACCAACGCCAACGATAACCGACAACCCGGACCCACTGACTTGTGAAGGAACGCGGACATACTCCTACGTGTACACAGACTGTAGCGGACTAAGCTTCACCTGGAACTTTGTCTATACAATCGATCACACTACTGCTCCAGCAGAAGTGGGTGGACCTGTAGCAACTACCGCAACCGTGGAGTGCCTTGTTAATGCAACTGCTCCAACAATCTTACCAGTGGTACAGGATGTATGCGGCACAGTAATCCCGGCTCCAGCACCAACAGTAACGGATAATCCGGATCCACTGACGTGTGAAGGAACACGGACTTACTCCTATGTGTACACCGACTGTAGCGGACTAAGCTTCACTTGGAACTTCGTCTATACCATTGATCACACTACTGCTCCGGCAGAAGTAGGTGGGCCGGTTCCGACTGCTGCTACTGTAGAATGTATCGCTAGCGCAACAGCACCAACAACACTGCCGGTTGTACAGGACGTGTGTGGTACGGTAATTCCGGCTCCAGCTCCAACAGTAACCGACAACCCAGATCCGGTGACGTGTGAAGGAACGCGGACTTACTCCTATGTGTACACCGATTGTAGCGGACTAAGCTTCACCTGGAACTTCGTCTATACCATTGATCATACTGTCGCTCCTGCAGAAGTAGGCGGACCAGTAGCTACCGCTGCTACCGTCGAATGTATCGCTAGTGCAACGGCACCAACAACACTGCCAGTTGTACAAGACGTGTGCGGTACGGTTATTCCGGCTCCGACACCAACAGTGACCGATAACCCGGATCCATTGACGTGCGAAGGAACGCGGACTTACTCCTACGTCTACACCGATTGTAGTGGACTATCGTTTACTTGGAACTTCGTCTACACCATTGATCACACTACTGCTCCAACTGAAATTGGTGGACCGGTAGCTACTTCGGTTACGGTAGAGTGTATCGCTAGTGCAACGGCACCAACAACACTGCCTGTTGTACAGGATGTATGCGGAACCGTGATTCCAGCTCCAACGCCAACGGTGACAGATAATCCAGATCCGTTAAGCTGCGAGGGCATGCGAACCTACACCTACGTGTATACGGATTGTAGTGGGTTAACCTTCACTTGGGAATTTGTCTACACCATTGACCATACTACTGCTCCGGCGGAAGTAGGCGGCCCTGTGGCGACTGCTGCTACTGTAGAATGCCTTGCAGCTGCAACAGCACCGACAACACTTCCTGTTGTACAGGATGCGTGCGGCACGGTAATTCCGGCTCCAACGCCAACCGTAGTTGATGCCCCAGACCCAATCACATGTGAGGGTACCCGAACGTATACTTACGTTTATACCGATTGTAGTGGTTTGAGCTTTACCTGGAACTTTGTGTACACGATCGACCTCACTACCGCTCCAGCGGAAGCAGGTGGCCCTGTGACTTCTTCAGCGACGATTCAAGTGGCGTTAGATGCAGTGACACCTACAACTTTACCAGTCTTCCAGGATGCTTGTGGCAATGTACTAACGCCAACCGGACCTGTAGTTGGTGGCACATACACGGATGGTGATTGTAGAGGTACCATTACCTATACCTACACCTATACAGACTGTGCTTCGAACACTACAGATTGGGTCTTCACCTACAATATTGATTGTGGGCAACTGAACCTACGAGTATTCCTTGAAGGACCGTACATGGGTGGTAATGTGATGAACACTTTATTGAATGATTATCACGTACTCCCAGGTCAGGACAAGCTGTTATCACCGATTACATCTATTCGAATTGCCGCTCCGTTTACACCATTCGGACAACCGTACAATGATGAGCCTTGGAACTTCAGCGGTACTGACGGAAGTCAGTATGGTGAGGGTACTGCTCCTGGCGCACCAGCAAACGTAATGCCATACTCACCGTTTGTGGTGGACTGGATACTCGTGAGCATTCGCGCGAATGGGGTTGATCCATCAGACGAGATCTTCCGTTGTGCAGGATGGCTTTATAGCAATGGTGAGATTAGTTTCCCTGAAGCTTGTCAGAGTCTATCACTAACTGGCGGCACGAACTACAATGTGGTGATAGAACACCGAAATCACTTAGGAATTTTGGCTACTGCCAGCCTTGAAAATGATGGTGGTGATTACCTGGAACTCGACTTTTCACTAGAAGATTCGTACCGACCAAATGTATTCCGTGCTGGTCAGAAGGAGGTAGAAAGTGGCGTTTGGGCCATGTTCTGCTCTAATGGCGAGCAGGAGAACTCGATCCGAAGTATCAACTCTTTGGACCGTACCGTTTGGCGCGTGCTACAAAACATGTTGGGCTACAGTATTGGAGACCACGACATGGATGCCAGTACGAACTCGGAAGACGAGACGAAATGGAAGAATAACCAGAACAAGACCACAGGAGTCACCTTCGAATAACACTCATCCCATTGGATTGGTAGCGAGAAGGGATCAAGACAAACGTCTCCCTTCTCGCATACCCAACTGTAAAAATTAAGATCATGCTTAGCAATAAATCAGTTTTCAGCTTTCTCAGTTTGCTCTTTTTCCTTGGAGCGGGCTTCTCACAAACGATGACTTGGGTGCCATCAGATTATTCCACTGATGGTGTTTGTGAAAACTTGACGGATTGCCGTCGCAATATTGTCTGTTATAAGCTCCGGTATATTCCTAATGAATCTGGTGTACTCACTAGTTACACCACTGGTTTCTTGGCGGACTGCCAGAACCGTAGAACCATAGTCGTTCGCAATGAATCATGTGTGATGAACGACAACAGCATGGAAGTAGTAGGATGCGAGAACTTCGATAAGATACTTCTACACGCTTCAGGCAATACGGGCAATCCAGAAAATGCCACAGTAGAAGCAGGCGTAGCGGTATACCTACACCAAGTTTGTTTCGAACTTACTAGCGGTGATCAAGTGGTTATCCAGGAAGACGAAGTAACGGACTTAACCACCAGCCTTGATTTACCAAGTGGGCGTGGCCTGACTGAATTTCCAGCTTACATCCCGTTTGCCTTGCGCAATGACCGTATCTGTACGCCTGATCGCGGCAAGCTAAAGCTCATTGCCAGTCATCATGATCAAAGGGAGTCGTTCTTGCAATGGCCTCCTAGCATGGAGACGGGTGCAGGCCAGTACACCATTGAGCGTTCTTTTGACGGAGAACGGTTTGAGCCTATCGCAACGATGGAAGAACACCAATTCAACCCTCGTTCTCTTCGCTATGAGCTTATCGATCCAAAGGCTCAGTTTGGATACAACTTCTACCGCGTGAGTTATCGCAATGGCCAAGGAGAAACAGTGACCTCCAATACTGCATCCATTCACTTTCACACAGATGAATTCAAAGTTAACGTAAGTCCTAACCCAGCTACTGATTTCATTCAGGTTCGGGTGGCGAGCACTGCTGCCGAAATCAACTTCACGATTATGGATGAACTCGGAAAGGTAATTCATCAAGTGAGTAATCCGCGTCAGCTGGTACACGAACTTGACTTGAAGAACCTGCCGGCCGGCGTGTACTTCTTGACCACCGCGACAAAACAACATACCGCAACTAAACGCTTTGTGCTAATCACTCAATAAGCTATCATTTCTCATGAATAACGTGCTAATAACAACTTTTCTACTTTTATTTTTTGCTGTCTCTACCAACATCCAAGCCCAGTCTATGGAACTGGAATATGTACCAGGAGGCACTACCATTGGCAGTTGGACGAGTACGTCCGATTGTATGAACAACACGCTTTGCTACGCCCTAAAGTATACTCCTGCCTTGACCGGCACACTTACTAGTTATACTACCGGATTTTTCGTGGATTGTCCGGGACATGACCCAGTCATTAGCAATGGTTCGATCATCATGACTGACAACAGTGGAGTTACCGATGCCTGCGCAGGTTCATCTCTAGTACTGATGAATTCTTCTGGTAACTCCGGCACTATGGCCGTCACAGCGAATGTCCCCATTTATATTCACCAGATCTGCTTCAGCCTGGAGGCGGGTGAGTCGATTAATATTGAAGGGGATGATCTCGGTACTGGCCTAACAGCAAGTTATGATACGGCTGGCGGCCCTGATGATGAGAGTCCTTCATTTTCAACGCAAGCCATTGTATACAATGTTATTTGCAGTGCTGCTCCAGTAGATTGGCTGTCCTTTTCTGCGAAACCCGCTGATGGCGATGTGCTACTAGACTGGGCAACTGCTACCGAAAGTAACAACAGCCACTTTGTAGTGGAATGGAGTACAGACGGTCGCCAATTCCAGGCACTGGAGCAGGTAGTGGGCGCAGGATTTTCGAACGCTACCCAGTACTACTCTACACGTCATCGTAATCCGGTCAATGGTTTGAATTACTATCGCATCAAGCAGGTCGATTTTGATGGAACCTTCAGCTATTCTACCATTCGATCCGTCCAATTTGGAGGGGATGATGCCGGTATATCTGTCTTTCCCAACCCAGCTCAAAATGACCTTCAGCTCATACTGAGCAACAGTATACCAGAGAATGCTGAAATAGAGATTATTGATGCGCTTGGCCGAATACAACAGACCCAGATACTTCCGGGTAATACACCGCAAGCAAGAGTCGATGTGCAGGAATTGCCTACAGGCGTTTACTGGTTGCGAATTCAGAGCAGAAAATCAAACTTCCTACAGCAATTTATCAAGACATAGTTTTCATTTTCATACTGCAGAAATAGTTTGACTCCGGGGGGGATGTCAAACTTATTTTAGCACGTTTCTAGGCAGCTGGCGGATTTCGAATCGCTGGCTGCCCTTTATTTTAGCGCAATGCTAAAACGTGTCCAACCATCCGAATCGGTAGCTAAAGAGAACTGATAATCGTGATTCATGAGGATTTCACGCACAATGGTCAAGCCTATGCCCTGTCCATTGGGCTTGGAGGTAAAGAAGGGCGTAAAGATTTGCTCGGCGGCCTCCGCACTAAGACCAGGTCCGTTATCCGCAATGATAATCCTCCGAGATCGGACTTGCAGCTCCACATTTACGGCTCCGCCTTCCGTTACACTTTCCAGTGCATTTTTGATGATATTCACCAGTACTTGTTCTAGCTGGTATAAATCAGCGTTGACTAAGAACGGCCCATCATAATCTTTCTGGGTAGTGGAGAAGGTTAGCGTTGTAGATTGCTTTTGAGCTTGGGCTTGAAAAAGGCTCACTGATTGTTGAAGCAAGGCTTTCAGGTCAACACGCTCAAAGTGAGGCACAGGCAGTCGAACCACATCAGCAAAGTTGCGCATGAATACATTAAGGCGCTGATTGCGCTTAATCGCAATCGGAAGACTTTCACGCACATCTGTCACCCAATTATCGTCCACCTCTTCGGTTTCTAAGTGAAGGGTATCCAGAATAGCATTTACGGCACCTATGCTATTATTCACCTCATGCGCCATCATTCGGATCACCTTGCCGTAGGCTCTCTTTTCTGCCGCCAGGATCTCTTGCGTCAATGCTTCGACTTGAATAAATTTTCGGTGAAATCCGCGGTCTACAAATGCACTTGCCTCTAGCCGATAGTGGTGCGTGCTTTCCAAAGTTATTTGCTTACTCTCCCCCGCAGACAATTCCCGAGCAGAAGCTAGAACAACATGCTTTTGTTCCGTTTCTGTAAGCGTTTTCGTTGGATCAAAACCCAATAGTTCACAGGCTCTGGGGTTTGCTTCCGCTATTGCGCCATCATGATCCATAATGATAATCCCACTCGGAGAAGCATCAATGAGCTTCCGTAGGAAGTAATGTTGCTCTTGCAGTAATGTTCGCTCCTTGCGCAGGGTGTCAATCATGTTGTTATAAGTATCTACCAATACATCAACTTCAGGGACACCAGTAGCTAGAAACTTCACTGAAAAATCACGATCCTGCAGCGCTCCTTTTCCACTATCTACCAACTCCAACGGACGCTGAAAATGCCGATACAAGCGGTACGCCATCAGTATACTAAACAAGGCCACCGGTTGCAACAACATAAACAACCAGTAGTACTCCTCCTGGAATAGGAAGTAGGCAGCTACCAATAATAGCACATGCCAAATGCCCACCAATATCCAGTAGTAGTACTTAAGACGCATGTTCGATTCCGAATTTTTCTAGACGCCGATACAAGGCACTACGAGTAATACCTAACGCCTTCGCCGCTGCCGTAATATTGTGCTCATGTAGCGCCAAGGCACGTTTGATGGCACGTACTTCCATTTCTTCCAACGTCAAATCATCCGCCGGTGACCAAGCTTTTGACTGTTCGCCAGAAGCAGGGCGGAGATGACGCTCAAAATCTTTTGCTGTGAGTTCTGGCGTTCGGGATAGTAGTACTGTCCGTTCCACCACATTTTTCAACTGTCGGATATTCCCCGGAAACGGTTGGCGTTTTAGCCACTCGCGGGCATCACCAGCCAAGTGGAGGCCTGTCCGATTATAGGTTTGCTCCAGGCGGTTCAAGAAATGCTCTACTAACAAGGGGATATCTGCAGGGCGTTGCCGCAAGGGCGGTAAATGAAGATTGATCAAATTGATGCGGTAGAGTAGGTCTTCTCGAAATTTACCCTCTCGAACCAGCTCTTCTAAGTTCTTATTTGTGGCAGAAAGTACGCGCACATCCACTCGCTGTTGTTTGCTGCTACCCAATACCTCAAAGGTCTGCTCTTGCAGTACCCGAAGCAGTTTCACTTGATTTGGCAATGGAAGGTCTCCAATTTCATCCAGGAAAATCGTACCTCCATCTGCTAATGCAAATCGTCCTTCACGATCTGAGCGCGCATCAGTAAAAGCTCCTTTGACATGCCCGAAAAGCTCACTCTCAAACAAGCTTTCCGGAATACCACCAAGGTTGACTTTAACGAAAGGTGCAGAGGCCCGCTCACTTTCTGCATGAATGGCCTCTGCTATTAGTTCTTTACCTGTTCCACTTTCACCCGTGATAAGCACGCTAGCATTGGTGGGCGCCACCTGCTTGGCCATCTCCAACACCTGCTGCAAGGCAGGATCTTCACCAACAATGTGTTCGAGCCCCGTTGTCTGGACCGCTTGCGACTTAGCTGCTGACAAACTAAGTATCGTACGGATCGACTGCAACAACTGGCGATTCTCCCAGGGCTTAGCTAGGAAGTCTCGCGCGCCTAACTTCATTCCCTCAACAGCAAGTTGAACGGTCGCCCACCCCGTCATCAATATGACTGGCAGTTTGTCATTGTAATCCATCAAACGCTCCAACATCTTTAACCCCTGACGGCCGGATGTATCTACCGTAAAGTTCATGTCCAAGAGCACCAGATCAGGTTTCAACTCCTGGACTCTATCCATAGCCATTGCTGGTAACTGCACGCTCTCTGAACGGAACCCCGCCCGGCGCAATACCACGCGGAGGGAGCCGCAAACAGCCTCGTCGTCATCAATAATCAATATGAGCGGTTCCATAGGCGGAAGATAAGAGGTTTGAATATCAATTTGCAATCAAAAGCAAAAGTTCAACGACAACCATAATCTTCACCACCATGCTTGCGATTTAGATTATGACTGCCATTGTCTTTTGATTCTTTATTCCTCATGCAGAGCAGTAGCCGGATGTATAACTGCCGCCTGACGGCTTGGCGTAAAGGCACAGGCTAATACCACGACACTGATTAGTATAAAGGTGGCCAGAATAGACCAGTAGAAGTTGTTAGACGGAATCTCCAGCACCTCCAACAACGGAAACTGCACGGCCAGAATAGCCGCTAGCAACATCGCGATAAAAGCTACCAAGAATACCTCCAACGTAAACTGACTGGTAATCTCCCCTTGCGAGGCACCGAGTGCTCGACGTAGGCCAATCTCTGCTCTTCGCTTATTGATGTTGTAATAGAGCACCCCGAATAAACCTAAGGCCACATTAAGGATGAGGAAACCACAGATAGACATGCCCGCAATCAATGGAATCCACGTACCACGGCTCTTACGAACGCGATCTGTCTCCAACGTACTGATCACGAAATCGCGACGCTTGGTAATTCTAGCTACTGTATTATTGAGTTCTTGCTCAAACTCTGCGGGTGTCCCGGGTTGCAGGCGCACGTGCAGATTTCGTAAGTCTGAATCATGAAGGGCGGTTTGGAGGAAGCTTAGTGGCTGTTCCTCCTCAAACTCATCTCGGTACTTAAAGTGATCTACAATACCGACGACTTTACGCTCCCCACCAATATGGATAACAGAATCCACAATGGGCCTATCCGCGAAGTAGGAGTCTTTGAACATCTTATTGACGACAACTGCCGGATACTTGCCATTGAGATCATTCTCATTGTACCAGCGTCCTTCAACAACATTCAATTCCGCCACTTCCTCGTATTGTTCATCGGTTGGATAAATGCAAGTCCAGACATAAAAGCCATTGTCATCATTTGACCAAGACCACATCGAACCGGTGAATGGTGCAATACCGGAGATGAAAGACGCTCCTTCCACCTCAGGGAAAATTTCGATTTCACGACGTAACTGCTCGCGCATCTCCAGCTGGGCCACGGAGTCCATTTCCTCCTCCATTGTCAGGCTAATCAACATCGACTCTGTTGTATTGAATCCAAGAGGAGACTGATAAATCCGTAGGTAGTAAATAGCGAAAGTAAAGACTGCAAAAAGGACCAGAAAGGCCACGAATATTTCCAGCAGCATCAGCACATTACTGCGCTTCTTATTCCAAACCAAAGTGAGAATATGCTTAATCATAATTGGTTGCTTTTTAGGACATCAGCAATCTGAAGACGCGATACTTTCCAAGCTGGCAGGAGTCCGGAAATGATGCCGAAGAGTAAACAAATAACAATGCTATACAGGAAGACAGTACCGTTGAACCGGAGAATCAACTGGGGCAAAATCTCACTATCGTTGATCAGATATAGCACCAGCATAGCCAGCACCATTCCGATCACCCCACCGATGAAAGTGATGATCACGTTTTCGAAGACGAACTGGTAAAGAATGGTACCAGAGTGGGCGCCAAAGGCTTTTCGAACACCAATCTCCGCTTCCCGCTCCATGATCCGACTAAGGTTCATATTGATCAGGTTTAGCGTAGGTAGTAAGACAAAGAAGAGCAATAATACGCCGAAGACTAAGCGGACAAAAAACAGCCCTCCTTCCGGATCGTTTTGATCAATGATCATACTAGCGTACATCTCACCAATATTCATTGGAATCGTGGAAACACGGTTATAATCTTCCGGGTTTGGATAAGTAACGGATGATACTTTATTAGCTACCTCTTCCTTGATCAAAGGAATATCTGCTCTATCGGCTGCCAAATAAACGCCGGCCATTGATCCATGAAAGCCCGTGTCTTCCAAGTCTCGGGCGTCCATAGTGGTTACGGGCAAATAAACATCTGACGAAACAAAGTCGCTGGTTGTACGAGCCTGTTCAACCATACCAATGACCCGATAACGGCGGCTACCTAGCTCTATTTCTTTGCCCAATGCATCATTGCTATCGCCGAAGTAGCGATTTGCCAAGTCGGATGTGATTACCGCTACCGGAGTCGCATCACGCACGTGGCCGCTAGTAAACGGATCACCTTCCTGGAAATAGAAATCGAACAGCTGCCAGTAGCGATCATCCACATAAAGGGCCTCAATAGTGAGTTTTCGATTATCAAGAAACACGTCGAAAGAGTGCCCACCACTAAAGAAGGTGTGATTATCACTGGTTTCAACATCATCGAGGTGCTTCGTCACGAAGTCATAACTAAACTGAGAAATGGAAGTACTGGATACATTTTCGCCAATGGTATAGGTCGAATCATAAGCCATTTGGCCATCCATCTGCGTAGAGTCAATCGTCCAAATGGTGTCTGGGTTGACGAGTTCCAGTTTCAAGGATCCCAAAAACACCATGCGGTCTTTATCGGTCAGCGGAGCATTCGTCCCGAATTCCGCGTCGTAGATCGCCGTAATCAGCATCAAGATCAACAGCGTAAAGCTGATACCAAAGAGACTGATGGCGGTGAAGAATTTATTGCGCCCCAAAACCTTGAGCGCTAGCTTGAAATAATTCGTAAGCATAAGTCGGTGGATTTTGGGTGATTATTGTACCTGACTTCCGTCGAATAAGCGAACCAGGCGGTGGGTGCGCTTAGCCATGCGCTCATCGTGCGTAACCATGACGATGGTAGTCCCGGCTTTTTCGTTTAGGCTCAGAAGAATATCCATGATCTCGTTACCCATTACACTATCCAGGTTACCGGTAGGCTCATCAGCCAGGATAATATCCGGCCGCCCAACAATTGCGCGAGCAATCGCTACCCGCTGCTTTTGTCCACCGGACAATTGGCTAGGAAAGTGGCGCATCCGGTTCTTCAAGCCTACTTGCTCTAAGGCTTCCTCTGCCAGACGGCGACGCTCCTTACTACCCACTTGACGGTACAGGAGTGGTAATTCCACATTGTCCACTACTGAAAGGTCATTGATAAGGTGAAAGCTCTGGAAGATGAATCCCAGATGTTGGTTGCGGAATCGTGCCGTAGCCTTGCTGTTGTAGTCAGCGATGCTTTGGCCTGCTACAGATACCCGGCCCTCTGAAGGCTCGTCGATCAAGCCCATAATGTTTAGTAATGTACTCTTGCCGCAGCCTGATGGCCCCATGATAGAAAGGAATTCACCCTCTCCTACTGTGAGGCTGATGTTGTTCAGCGCCAGGGTTTCGATAGTGTCTGTACGGTAGACTTTGTTGATGTTTTCTAAGGTCAGCATGTTATGGTAGATTTAAATTAGTTGAAGGTTAGTTGATATCCTCGCGTCGGAGGAGGCTTTGTAGCGGGTTATATATCCGTTAGGGTTAACTGTCGAACTTGGGCGTATGCTAGCCAGTAAGCACGTTGAGTATTGGCCCAGGTGCGAGTGGCTTGATCCTTTTCGCGTTGAGCTAGGGTCAGGTCCGATAGTGGAATAGCCCCCAGGATATAGCTTTCAGTAGTGATCCGGAATCGTTCGGCCGCTAGGGTTCTTTGCCTTTCGGCTAATTGTAATTCCTGTTGGAGACTATTGAAATTATAGACGCTATTACGTACATCTTGCTCCAGGTTCAGGCGTTCGCGTTCAATCCGGGTATTGGCGAAGTCTTGCAAGGTCTCTGCTCGCTCTACACGCCGCTTGCGACGACCACCATCTAAGATTGGCACATTGATTTGCAGTTGAACGAAGGCCTCCGGTTGTGCATCCTGGTAGATTTCCATTAGGTCCGTACTACTTCGTGCGCGGCCAGTAGCAGCAACCAACTGCAATGATGGCGCACCATCTCGGCGAGCTTGATCCAATGATTGGCGAGCCTCTAGCAGCTCCCGGCTAAAGCGAACCCACTCTGGACGATTAGCTAAGGCCCAGGCTTGTGCTTGCTCTTCGTTGAGTTGTAGATCAGCCGCAGCGATTGGTGCTTCGGCCACGTACAATTTACCGATACCCGTTTGCCCCAGATAGATAGACACAGCAGCTGAAGCCCGCAAAACGGACTGCCGAGCGCTGAGCTGTCCGCGCTGGGCGGAAACCAATTCTAATTCTAATTGAAGCAGATCGCGACGGCTAATCTGACCAAGCGCGTAACGTTCTTCTGCAATCGAAAAAAGTCGTTCATTGGCTACAAAGTTGGTATCGGCAATTCGGCTCTCCTGGCCCGCCAAAAGCAGATCAAAAAACAGTTGGGTGACTTCTTCGCGTACGAGTTCGCGATTCAATTTGTAATCTGCTTCGGCTTCAGCCACGCGGAGCGGAGCTAATTGGCGCTCCCACTTAAGGTCGTTATAAGCGAATAGGGGTTGGATAATCCCCACCCTAAACGGACGGCCATTGTATAGTTGAAAGTCGGATTCAAAATCGTCAAAACGCTGCAGGTTGCTGCGCACGAAGAGTTGCCCTCCCGTTTGCGGAATCATCTGCGTTAGTTCCAAACCGATGTCTGAGTTATTGTTTTGTACAGACTCAAAGCGTACGGTACCGTCAGGCTGCACAACTTCCGTGAAGCTCTTTAAATAGTTAGGCACATTGGCATTGAGCGAAAGCTGTGGACGCAGACTCGCCTTGAAGATTTCAAAGTCCAGCTGCGAAACTTTCAAGTCACGGTCTGCCTGTAGGCGACTCAAGGATTGCTCCTCTGCTAGATCCAAGAACTCCTCCAAGGTGATCGTATCTGCCGTTTGGGCAAAAGCAAAGCCACTGATGAGGCAAAATATGATGATGGTGATACTTCTCATGATCGGCTTAGTTCAATTTGATTCGGCTGGTGTGTTCGTAATCGCGGGTATCGCTGATGATGATCTTGTCCCCCACTTTCAATTCCTGGGTGAGGAGTTCGATATAATCACCATTGCTAATGCCAGTACGGATGTCCAGCAACTCGGCCTCATCATCACGCACTACAAATAGCTTCTGACGTAGTCCGCCTTTGAAAACAGGCCCTTGACGCACCTTCAGCACATCAGCCTTTCGGTCTGTCACGACAAATATTTCCAGGCGCATATTGGGGCGGAGTTGTGGATGATCAGGCTGCTCCAGAGCGACTATAAACTCGACTGTATTATTAGCTACAGCAGGCAGGATATTGGTAATCTGTCCGTTGAGCATTTCATCGTTCAAGCGAATTCGAACCGGTTGCCCCACAGTCACACGATCAGCGTAGCGATCGGAGCAAGAGGCTTCAATTTGGAAGCTCCGCAAATCTGCTAGGCGTACGAGTGGGTTACCTTCTGGTACTTGTTCGCCAATATTCTCATTCACCCAGGTAATCACTCCCGGCCCTGGTGCACGTACTTCGGTTAGCTCCAACTTGCTCTGCAGCTCTTGCAATTCCTGTGCTTCTATATCTGCTTCTAATTGCACTTCGCGCTGGCGGCCCGCCAGGCTCCGGCGGCGGTAGTTCAGTTCGTTTTCCAACTTCGATTTTTCCAGGCGAAGGATCTGTAGGCGGGTGGCTGCTTGCTCCACTTCTTCGGCAGTTGCACCGCCGATGGTTTCTAATCGCTTCGCATCTGCTAGCGCGGCCTCTGCTGCTTCCACCTGCAGGCCTTTAATCTCATCGTCGTATTCTAGTTCTTTCAAATCACGATCAAGTTCCAATTGCAACAACTCGATGGAATTGCGGCGTAGGTCCAACTGTCCGCGACGAGCAGCCACATCTAATTGGATAAAGGACTTATCGAGTTCTAGAATAAGATCGCCCCGTTCTACTTGGGTGCCAGAGCGTAGATGTACCGTTTGTACTTGAGTAGCGATTGGTGCATTCAGCTGCTGCTCAAAAGAAGGCGTCACCGTACCCGTTGCGGCAATTGTGCTTTCCAGAACGCCACGTTCAATATTAGCCATGCGAAAATCTCGAGCATCTGCACTGGGGCTCAGCCAGCTGCGGAACGCCCAGAGGGCCAGTGCCAAACCAGCTATAATGAGTAAAACCCTACCCCAGCGGCGGCGGCGAGAACGGTTTACTTGTCTTTCATCGATATTACGGTCCATGCCTTTGACTTGTGTGTGTTTGCTTTTATTAAGCCAAGGCGCGTGCCAAAAGACACGAGCACTGATTATCAGCCGCTTACGAATAAGCCGATCCTAAAAGTGTTTGATATCGGACGGTGGTTTTGTGCGAAAATGGGATGGGGGCTTTTTTTGTTGCTCCTCGCGTCGGGGGATATCCTTGCGTCGGGGGACGCTCGGGAACATGGGGGGGACGATAGTTATTGTTCTTCGCGTCGGGGGACGCTCAGGAACCGGGGGACGCTCGGGAACGGGGGGACGCTCAAAATGGTATATTTGTTAATACGCCGAACACTAAAAGCCCAATTATCATGGAAGGAGATTTTCTAGGTCAATTATTTCCAGAGCAGTATGACCGATCGATTAAGCAGGTACTACTTTCCATGTTTTGTCTCCTTACGGCTACGGTTCTGCTTTATTTCGTGCAGAAGGCAATGGAAAACCCTAGGGTAAAGAAGGAGAACTCGCGGGGATTATTTTTCCTTGCCATGGCCTTTCTCTTCACCTTTTTTGTGGGAGTAGCTGATGCTATGTTCAAATTTGGCAACCTGACCATTCTACTCTCTGGCTTAGTGAATATTTCCTTGTTACTATCCTTGCCATTCTTCTCCAAAGGCACCCATGCACTCGATAAATTAGCTACCCATAAGCTCTGGTTTCTTTTAGCGGGGCAAATAGCGTTGATTTACGGCATCGGCATACTGTTCCCTCAGAAATACGGGATCGACATCGTTTTGAGCTGTATCACTTTCGGAATATTCGGCACCTATATCACCTGGTTTTTTATTCGCAAGCAGTTGCTCTTTATAGGTATACTTGCCGGCTTTGCCGTGGCAGCGATGGCCACATTACAACTATTAGCACAGGTCAATCTAGATGGAGGAAAGTTCTTTGACGTTAATGTCGCAGTACTGTATCCATCGCTCTTTCTTTCTATGATCATGTTGATCGTCACTTTCAATTGGGTAAACGAGGTCCGTTTTAAGGAACTGGCTACCATTTACACGGAAGGTGTAGACAAGGAAATGATCGAAAAATTCATGAGCGGCGACCTCACAGATGATGAACTGACTGGTGACTGGGAAAAAGAAATAACCGGCAACCAACTAGAGACCGTCATTGAAGAGATGATCATGATTGCTGAACGTCGAAACGACAGCCTTGACCTACTACTCGCTCTGGCCGCCCGGAATTCTCGAAACAATCACTCCTATTTCATCAAGGCTACGATCGAGCAAAGTGATTATGATAAAGAACGCAATCGCATCACCCTTGGGGTGCTGACGTTGATTAAGGAGTTTGGGTAGAAGGGGGTGTTACTCCTCGTGTTGGGGGGTATCCTCGCGTCGGGGGACGCTCGGGAACAGGGTTAATGGAAAATGATATGGAGTAGCACTAAGGACGCTAGCAGCGCTAAACCAATGCGAGCAATCTTAGGCGAGTCATAGTGAAAGAGGTCTTTCCATGGCGTCCATCCTTTTGACCAACTGGCTGCGGCTACTGCCGAGAAGGCGATAAAAATAACCCAACCCGCACGCACAAAGTAGTTCATGTCGGGGAAGAGGTACTTCAGCCCTAAGTTGAGAAAAGCAGTAGACAAGAAAGCTACCAAGGCCACCCGGTGATGTGGGAATAACAAGAATGCTGCTGAACAAATGAGCACCACAATACCACAGTTGATATAGTAACGCAACTCATTTAAACTATGCGTAAAGGCTGCCTCCGGGTTTTCAAACTTTAAATACAGAAGGACCAAGCCCATCAAAACACCAGTAAAGAAGGTGACCAGAATCGTATTTCTCCCGGCATTGACGACCTGCGCATCGGTTGCTTCTTTATTGATGTAAGTCTTGTAGATATCAATAGACCACAGTGTGGCCAGTGAATTAAAAGTAGAGTCTACCGTACTCATTAGTGAAGCAAAGAGCGCACAAAGAATTACCCCCTTCACGCCAACGGGTAGGTACGTCTTAACCAGATAAGGAAAAGCCAAATCTGCTTCGGCCAAACCATTCTCCCCAAGGATTCCCACTAGTGCAATGCCGGGCACCACAATAAGAACAGCCATCACATATTTCATCAACCCTCCCACCATTAGCCCGATTTGAGCTTGCTGAAGGCTCGAAGCCGCCAATGACCGCTGCATCACCGTCTGGTTCGCGCACCAGTAATTGATGTTCAGTAGGAAGAGCCCAAAGATGTGTATCCACGGCAACTTCTCATGATCAGCTGGTAAATGTAAATGCATGAGCTGGGGTGTCTTCACATACAATTGACTCCAACCACCCAGATGATGAATGGCTACAAAGAGCACCACGAAGCCCCCGGTCAGCAAGATCACAAACTGGATGATGTCTGTTTTCACTACCGCATTAAGCCCTCCCAGGTAGGTATAAATAGCGGAGAAAAGACCTAGCATGAAGATGAGAATACCAATGCGGATAATCCGGTCCTCATGAAGGATACTCAGATAGTCAGAAAAAACCATGTCTGCAGCGTATGCTCCCCAGAACAAGGCAGCTCCTAGCGTGACGGTCGAGAACAAGGCAATATTAGCTCCCGTGTAGAACAAGCCAACCGTCTCACCCAGTCGTTTCTTAATGAATTGGGTAATGGTCATCACCCGTTCACGCAAATACAAGGGGACAAAAATGAAAGCGGCCATTAGTATTCCCTGAATCGCATTGATTTCTAAACTAGCCTGTGCCAACCCATAGAGATAGGCGGAGCCCATCATCCCCAAAAACTGATAGCCATTAATATTGGTAGCGATAGTAGATAAAGCAATCGATGGCCAGCGCAGATTTCGATCACTCAAGAAGTAGGTCTCTACACTAACCGATTTACCTGTTCGTCCAGAAATAGCCGCCATGAAGATGAGCAAAAAGTATCCCAGGACGATGAGTAGATCGATCATGATGAGGTGTTGAGCTTTTTTGTGAAAGTAAGTCAAAAATATCAGGCGGGGAAACCGCTAGCCGATCTCCGGTAGACATCGTAAAACTATTCGCAAGAGGAAGGCGTGAAGCTGGCGCTTTTCAGAAAAATCAAGCACCTTTGCAACATAGTAAATGCCCCAAAACAATGATTGCCACCTACGATACATTAATCCATCGTGAGCTCAAGAAAGTGCGAGAAGCTGGCCGCTTGTTGATCAGCCTCAGTGACTCCGACATCGCTGAGATCATTCGAGAACTTGCAGACCTGGCGGAAGCCGAAACGGAATTCCTATTAGCAGCCAACCAGCAAGACCTAGACCGCATGGATCCGCAGGATCCTAAGTACGATCGCCTCCTTCTTAATCCGGAGCGTATCAAGGGGATCGCTAACGATCTGCGAAAAGTAGCGGACCTCCCCTCCCCTCTTGGTAAAGTATTGGACAAAGGAACACTTGACTCCGGCCTGCAAGTACAGCGTATTAGTGTACCCCTAGGCGTAATCGGTATCATCTTTGAGTCGCGACCAAACGTGACCTTCGATGTTTTTGCCCTCTGCCTGAAATCGGGTAATGCGTCTGTGTTGAAAGGAAGCCGGGATGCGCACTATTCCAATGAAGCCATCCTCAAACTTATTCAAGGTGTATTGGAGCCACGCGGACTGACCAATTGCTGCTACCTGGCTCCTAGTGAACGGGAGGCTTTACCAACCATTCTCCAGGCTGATCAGTACATAGACGTGATCATCCCTCGCGGTAGTCAGGGGCTAATCAACTTCGTTCGAGACAATGCGCGCGTGCCCGTTATTGAAACGGGAGCGGGCATTGTACATACCTATCTAGATGCTAGCGCAGACCTGGCGAAGGCCACTGCCATCATTACCAACGCTAAAGCCCGGCGTGTCAGCGTCTGTAATGCACTGGATTGTTTGTTGGTGCACCAATCGCAAGTGGATACACTGCCTACGCTAATCAAGGATCTCGGAACAGTTCACCAGTGTATCGTACATGCAGATGATAGAGCACATGCCGCGCTTGAAGGACACTATCCTGCCGATTTGCTTAAAGCAGCTACCACTGAAAGCTTCGGTACCGAGTTCTTGAGCATGCAAATGTCAATCAAGGTAGTTGACAGCCTTCAAGAAGCGCTGGATCACATTGCACAGTACAGCTCGAAACACAGTGAAGCCATTATTGCGGAAGACACAGCAACGAGCGAAGACTTCCTAAAGCAAGTGGATGCTGCTGTAGTTTATGCTAATACCACTACCGCTTTTACGGATGGCGCACAATTTGGCCTGGGCGCTGAGATTGGGATCAGCACACAGAAGCTACACGCTCGAGGCCCCATGGCACTCCGAGAACTTACATCCTACAAGTGGGTAGTTAGAGGTGACGGGCAAATACGAAGCTAGTCTTGCTGCTCCAAGTAGCCTAGTTCCTGCAAGCATTCTTGCAGTGCTTCTCGCCAATGCGGAATAGTTTGGCCAGTAGCCGTTTTGAATTTAGCCTTATTGAGTACGCTAAAGGATGGTCGTTTAGCAGGCGTAGGATATTCACTACTCTCAATTGGACTGACATCGCAACTGATTCCGGTCAGCTCAAAAATTGCGCGGGCGAAATCGTACCAGCTGCAAACACCTTCGTTGCTGTAGTGGAAGACACCTGCCACATCTGCTGATTGAGTCTTTCCCGATTCGATTTGTTCAATAACAGATAAAGTAGCTACCGCTAAATGACGAGCGTAGGTCGGGGTACCTATTTGATCAAATACCACGCGTAACTGATCGCGTTCCTGACCTAACCGCAACATCGTCTTGACGAAGTTATGCCCAAAACTACTGTAGACCCAAGAAGTACGGATGACGGTCGCCGTGGATAGCGCAGCCAATACGCGCTGATCCCCCTCTAATTTGGAAGCAGCATATACTCCTGCAGGAGCAGTAGGATCATCCTCTCTTAACGGGCGGCCTATTCCATCTTTGTATACGTAGTCCGTACTGTAGTGAAATAAGCGGGTGCCATGCGCCAAACAGACTTTAGCAATATTTTCCGCGCCGGCGGCATTGATCGCAAAGGCCTGGTCGGTTTCTTCCTCAGCCCGATCTACTGCGGTATACGCAGCGGTATTCAGGCAATAATCCGGTTGAAACGCCTCAAAAACTTGTTGAACAGCACTGGCATCGGCGATGTCCAGGTCAGCACGCCCGGCTGCTCGAAATTCCCAATTCGGGTAAGCTGCTTTCAGTACGTGGAGTTCGCGCCCTAGCTGTCCACCAGCTCCAGTAATCAAGATTTTGAGCATAGGAAGTTTATTATTGTTCGGCCTTTTGACCTGTGGGTCGTAAATTTAGGTATCCGCTCTGGCTCCACAAAACGTCTCGTCTTATGCCCGCAGGTTATTCTGGCACGCCGCTTCTCAAGAAACTTGGCATCAAAGCAGGTAACACCTTATTACTGTTGAATGCCCCTGAGCACTACCTCGACCTACTCGGTGATCTACCGGAAGACTGTACCATGATCGAGTTAGAGGATAACAACCAAGCAGATTTCGTTCACTTATTTTGTCAAACGGCTGAGAGCTTGGAGCTATTGGCACCTACTGCCAAAGCAGCCTTGAAGAAGGATGGCATGTTGTGGGTGAGTTGGCCGAAAGGCAAATCTACCATACCTACCGACCTGAAACGGGACCCTATCCGGACGTATCTGCTAGACCTGGGGTTGGTAGATGTAAAGGTCGCCGCAGTGGATGACGATTGGAGTGGGCTGAAGTTTGTATATCGATTGAAGGATCGGTAAAATCTAGTTTTTAGCTCTACTGCACAACCCCCAAAATACTCCTCAACAAGGCTTGCGTTTCCTGTTTCTTGTCAAGAACAATTTCATCCTCATCCTCCACATCCAGTGCTTTCTGAACCTCCTTCACGACCAACCTGCTATTCACCGTCTGAAAGTCAGCCTCATCGTATTTGTAGATGCTCCATTGGCCCCACTGATACTCCAGTGCGGTTAAGTTTTCTACCCAGTCACCAGAGTTAAGATAGGTTACCTGGTGCCCTTTGCTTTGGACGGTGCGCATTTGAGGTAGGTGAATATGGCCACATAAGACGTAGTCATACTTCTGTTCACCGGCTAGTTCTATAGCCGTTTGCTCAAAATCACCAATAAACTTCACGGCGCGCTTTACTCGTTGTTTTAACTGACCAGCCATAGACATTGGCTCCATACCTAACCCTACACGGATCTTATTAATAAAGCGATTCAGTACGATAAGGTAATCATAGCTCTTCCCCCCAAGCTTTGCGATGAATGGTGAGTAGCGGACAGATAAGTCGAAGATATCGCCGTGGAAAATCCAAACCCGCTTTCCTTTTAGCTGAAGTACCAACTTATCGCGTAAATGAATGTTACCTGTGGAGAAATCTGAGTAACGACGCAGTACATCATCATGATTACCGGTGATATAATAGACTTTGGTACCTTTAGCAGCCATCTTGAGAATGCGCTGAATGACCTGCATATGCTCCTTCGGGAAGTAGCGCTTGCGGAATTGCCAAATGTCAATGAAGTCACCATTGATAATAAGCGTCTTGGGCTTGATGCTTTTCAGGTACTGAAGCAGTTCCTTGGCATGACAGCCATAGGTTCCAAGATGAACATCGGAGATGACAACGATATCTGGTTCGCGTTTCATGGGCGGATTAGAATATTGTCGCAAGTTCCTGATGTTGTGTGAAGTACAGATGAAGTGCTCGTTATTTAATCTTGAATTTTAGTTTTTCGCACTTAACTTTTACATGCTCAAAATTGCTTATTCGCCGATCTACAAGTACCAGCTGCCTAATGGGCATCGCTTCCCCATGTCGAAATATGAGCTGTTGCCAGAACAGCTCCTGTATGAGGGTACTGTGACGGAAGACCAGTTTTTTTCTCCTGCCCAATTGCCGGAAGAAGTATTGCTTTGGACCCATACCAGCGAGTATTGGGATAAGCTTCAGCATCAGCGATTAACTGCCAAGGAAGAGCGGGCTATCGGGTTTCCGATGCGCCCAGAGCTCGTTCATAGAGGCCGATTCATTGCCCAAGGCACGATTGAATGTGCTCGCTACGCTCGTGAATATGGAGTAGCACTCAACATTGCTGGAGGCACCCACCATGCCTATGCCGATCATGGTGAAGGCTTTTGTGTCTTTAATGACTTTGCCATCGCCTCCAATTTTCTCTTGCGTAACAAGGAAGCAGAGCGCATCTTAATTGTCGATTTGGATGTGCATCAAGGCAACGGCACTGCCCGAATTTTTCAGGATGAACCTCGTGTATTCACCTTCAGTATGCATGGTGAACGCAACTACCCACTCCGCAAGGAGCAGTCAGATCTAGATATTGGACTTCCAGACAAGACAGAGGGAGATGTCTATCTCAAGACCCTAGAGGCTACCTTGCCCCGATTAATAAAGGAGCATCAACCAGATCTCATATTTTACCTGTCTGGTGTGGATGTATTGGAGTCTGACCGACTTGGCCGACTAAGTCTTAGTGTCCAGGCTTGTAAAGAGCGTGATCGTTTTGTATTTAGCACCTGCAAAGCAGCCGGCATTCCTGTTGCGGTCAGTATGGGTGGAGGGTATTCGCGTAAAATCGCCAGTATCATTGAAGGCCACGCTAATACGTACCGGGTAGCCAGCGAGATTTTTGAGTAACCGGATAAGACCTAATTCATGGCGGATAAAGAGATCATCCTTCTGAATGGATATGAACACATCGCCTACGAGCATGATCAGCAATACACCACTGCAGAGATGCAAAACCGGGCAGGTGAATTCTACGATTGGTTAGATCAACGCCGCTCGATACGTGAATTCTCAGATCGCCCTATTCCGAAGTCTGTTATTGTTGATCTCATCAAAACGGCCTCAACTGCTCCATCGGGTGCTCACAAACAGCCCTGGACCTTCTGTGCTGTGTCCAACCCTGCTGTAAAAAGCAAAATCAGAGTGGCGGCGGAAGCCGAAGAAAAGCTCAGTTATGAGGAGCGTATGAGTGAGCGTTGGAAGAAAGACCTCGCTCCCCTTGGCACCGATATGCACAAACCCTTTCTGGAACGTGCTCCTTGGCTCATCATCGTATTCAAAAAAGCCTACGACCTGGACGAAGCCGGGAACAAGCACAATAACTACTACGTAAATGAGTCGGTAGGGATCGCATGTGGAATGCTCATCACCGCCATCCACAACGCTGGTTTGGTTACCCTCACGCATACGCCCAGCCCGATGAACTTCCTGGCCAAAATACTGGAACGCCCGGCGAACGAACGGGCTTACATGTTATTCCCCGTAGGATATCCGGAAGATGAGGTCTACGTACCGAATATTTATAGAAAGGAGCTGAATGAAGTGGCTGAGTTCTTTGAGTAAACGTTAGAAGTACTGCCCAAGTCCCAAGACAATACCTTTTCTTCCAATAGGATGAATACCATAACCGTAGTCGATACGCAATACGGATTGTCGCGCCTTATCGGATATCAGTCTTAGGCCTACGCCAGAAAAGTACTTGACGTTCTCCTCACGCAAAATATCGCTGATTTGCCCACCAGGATTTCGCCAGCTACCGACATCGCTAAACACCACTCCTTGAACGGCCAGCCAGGGGCTTCTCCAGATCAATTGACGGTACTCTAAGTTTAGCACGATCATAGCCGTACCCCGATCAACGCGATTTCCTGATCCCCGAATATTGACTCGGCTGTCTACCACAAAAGGAGCGAAAGGGGTGTTATTATTGGCGGCGTATCCCAAATTGAGTCGGGATGCTAGCAAGCCGCCCTTGCCTACTGGCCGGTACTTGCGAATGATAGCTCGAAACAAATAGAACGGCGTAGTCTCTTTTTGGAACACAAATTCTCCAGAGAAAATAGCGTCACTTCCTCTTGGCTGCAGGAGATCATAGTGCAAGCGGCTGCGCTGATAGGCTAGTCTAACTAGTTGCTTCTTCTCCTGCCGTTGCTCTGGCCCGGGTACTTGTTCTATGTTCACTTTTTCGTAGTCCTCCACGAAGTAGGTAAAACCAAGTTCGAAGCTGGTCTCAGGATCAAAGTGATAGCGCCAACTTACTCTGGCATTGTGGTTATCGTACAGGTAATCTACTTGCTCGTCTCCAAAGTAGAGCGGTTCTTGACTAGAATAGCGCTCTAGCTGAAAACCAAATCCCCACTGGTACCGACGCCAATAGTCCTGACGAAAGTTAACCCTCCCACCTAGGCGGCCATCGATCTGCCGGGCAAATGCGGTAAACGTATTACCCCTACCCTGCCAGTTATCATCCTGGTAGCCTAATTCCCACCAGAAGTTATCCCGTAACCCTCCTAAGAGCGCTACGGGATAACGACTAACACCTTCTTGCAACTGATAATTTATGCGCACGCCCTGAGGTAGTGTATCCAGCTGAAAGTCGGCGCTTACGATGCCATTACGGTTACTTAATACTCGCAAATCATCGATCACTTCTGACAGCTGGAGCGTATCTCCCGGTCGTTGTTCCAGTAAGCGTTCCAGTGTTGTACGCTGAGTCCGCTTTAATCCTGTAAAGGTGATGTCGGCAATCACCGCTTGCCCTAGTAATAATGCTGTATTACTAACCACAAACAATGCTATCAACAAGTACCTCGAGGGAGGCGGTGAATCAGGTGTGCTCATTAATCTTGTGCGAGTAGTGAAATCAGAAAACGGAAATCCGCACCCCAAAGTTAATAGTAGAAGCGCTACCGTTGGTTTGACGGATAAACTGGTTTCTAAACTGTGTATACAGCAGCTCTACCTCCAAGGCAGAAGTAATTTGGTATTTCGCACCCAAACCAGCTTGGTAGAAGTAGTCGAAATCTTCTTGCCAATAAGGGGAGTAAGAACCAATCGTATACAAGGTAGTCTTTGGATTTGGGAAATAACTGAAGATCAACTGTACTGGAGTTGAAAAGCGGTTAATATGACCATCAGATGATGCACCAATGTCTTCCAAAAGGATATCCAGCTCCGTGAATACAGAGAAGTTATCACCAATTGAAAAATCGTTGAAGATTTGGGTAAACCACGTATCTCCATTAAAATCAATAAATGGACGGTCCGGATTTGTTGCTCCTGCTAGATCATCGCCAGTAGCAATCCAATAGGTTGATTGCACGGAGAAGTTAGGTAGTGCCGTAAAGGGTGCGTAACGGATAGATGGTCCAACTCCCGTTAAACCTTGGCGGGTACTGGCAGTTTGCTCTAGGTTAAAAACATCTAACCGAGTACTACTACTTTCCGAGCCAAAACTTACCTGTCGGTAGCGGAAGTCTAAACCAGCATTAAAGCGGTTATTCACTCCATACAAGACTTTTAGATTCTGCGTAAAGAAAGTAGCCTGGTCCGTAGCTGGTCCTTCGCCACTGCCTGTCACCTGGTTATAAAGGTTTGAAAAACCTTTGATCTCAAAGGTACCCGTAGGTATAGCGGCACTCACAACATAGCGAGCTGAATTATTAGCTCCTGGGTTAGCATCGCCGGGGCGGTTAATGATCGTAGTGACCATTTCCTTTTCGTTCAGGCTCCAGTCATATGAATAGAAAGAAACTTTAGTATCAGGTAGTGGTGATTCCCGAAAGGAGTTAATAAAGGCAATTGAACTAGCCTTATTTCCGCCAAAATCGCTAGCGTACCATTCAAAGATTTGAGATAAGGCAACTCCCTGGTCATTCACACGAACAAATTCAGCATCGTTAAGTGCCAATCGGGTTTGGCGCTGTAGTTGAGCATCCAAGGTTGATGGCAGATAAGCCTCTGCAATAATTGGCGGACAATCCAGTGCACCGCAAACCAGTGCAAAGTGGAAGCGAGGGTCTCCGTAAGTCTTTAGCAAGCGATCCTTTTCCAGATCGTTCAAGGTCAATTCGTCCCCTGCTACGGTGTACTTGGTACGGTCAAAAAAACCAGGTACGGCCAAAGGTGATTCCAATGGGTAGTTTTCCACCACCTGCGCAATCACGAGGATATTATAGGCATTGATGTAAAAAGCCTGCGTCGTATTAGCATCCGCAGTTGATAGGTTGATACTGGCAATCTCCTGCTGCAAGCTCTGCAGCGTAGATTGATCTGATTGAACCTGGGCATAATTGACTAGCCCATTTTCTACATTCTGCGAAAAGAAGGCATCTGCATGTTGAAAGAAGGCCTGAAAGTCTGATTGGGCCATCAAGGCCAAACTGAATACCGCGCTAAAAACGGTAAGGGTAAATCGTCTCATTGGTTTTGGTTTTTGTCGTTCTGCTATGATTTTTCCAGCCAAAAGGTGTAGTTGGATAGAATCACGGCAAGAAAACAAGCTCAAACCTCAGAGAGATCATCATTCTGATGTCGAGCTCAAGACAGTCCGTATAGTATAAGGCGATAAATGGTCAAAACAGCCTGATTTTCAGGCAGTAGGTAGGTAGTAAACAAAAAAAAGCCATTCGCAGTACGAATGGCTTTTTACTTATAATCCCATGAACATATCCAAAATAAGATGCTCTTTTTTGAAATTAATGGGTCATAAATTTTGCTGAATAATTTCAGCGGATTAAATTTGGCCTCATAATCAGTCGGAAAAAAACGTACATAACCTTAACAAATTGTAATCTCACGACTGACTGAGTATAATCCCATGAATTACGACCTATCGAGGTGAGGAGAGCAAAATCCTCACCTTTTTTTGTCTTATATAGCTTCAGGATAGTTTGCTGATAGTAGTGTAGTACGTCCTGGCAAGCTTGTCACCAGGACGTCCCACCACCAACAAATTATAATCCCATGAACATGTCAAATTTGAATTAGCAAAAGTTGCTTTCAACTGTTTTGCTTTGTTGGTGCCGGTGTTTCCTTCCGATCACATTACAAATATGCGACAAGACTTAGCGCAGCACAAAGACAAAAATGCCAAATTGTGATAATTTTCACAGCAATAAAACACCACAAAGCACTGACAATCATTTTTTTGAAACACAAAAACGTGAATTAAAAGTTTTTCAAATAGCGCTAATAAAAGCCTAAAAAAACTTCACATTTTTATTTTCCATATAGACTACAGCATAAAAAAGGTCCCTTCCACTACTATATATCAGTGGAAGGGACCTTGTCATTTATGATAGAGGATGAAATCTACTCCTCCTCGTCCTTGATGATTTCCTCAATATCGGACTTGATCTCATCTACTTTTTCATCAATCTTCTGGCTTACTACATCAGCTACCGCACGTACCGTGTCTACTACATCCTCCAGCGACTCGCCCAAAGTTGTGCCAATGGCACCTAACAACGTTTCACCAGTTGAAGGCTCTGAAGCTTCCTCTTGCGTTTCCGCAGAAGCAGAGTCTTCGGTTGCAGTACTCGCTTCCTCTTCCTTCACAGGCTCTTCCTCTTCATTCTTGCTTCCTCCTTTCTGCTCATTGATCGCCTGTGCAGCAGTAGTTAGTTTCTCCGCTTCTTCTGTACTTGCCGATTGCTGATCACGGATATCCGCTGCAATCTTCTCCTTAGCTTGAGATTCTGCAGCTTTCCGAGCAGCTTGCTGCTCTTCCCGCTTCTTCTCTTTTTCAATCTTTGCTTCTAGCTGGGCCTTTGTACGAAGCATGTCCTCATACTTCTCGCGCTTAGAAGTGACCCGCTGTTCGATCATTTGAATCTTTGCCTGACGGATCTGGGCTTCCAGCTGACCATCGGTGCGATCAATCTTACGTGCTTGGAATGCTAAGTCATCCTCGTCACGTTTGATAGAGCGCTCCATTTTCTCAATGGCTGTAAGCAGACCATTGTAACGACTGGTAATACGTTGCAGCGGAGTATTGCCACCACTGCTACGCTCTCCAAAGCGCTTTTCCTTCACATCTTTGAAGGCTTTGTCGATGCGCTGCCACAATTTATTGCGGTGCTCTTTAGTAAAGGCAATGTCACGGATTTCCTTTTGCACACGCTTTAGTTCTTCGAAGATCCGGTTCAACTGCTTGTTGTCCTGAATACGGCCTTCGATATCTTCCATCATCTCGCCAAAGCGAGCCATGTTTTCCTTTGAGCTTTCTCGAAAGGCGTCATCCATCTTGCTCCGCATACCCTTGAGCTCCTCAAATGCCTTATTGGTGCGGTCACGGATTTCGTCTGCGTGCTCTCTCAGCAATGTACGGTCACGTATCTGTTGCTGGACTTTGCTCCAGAACCCCTTTAGATTGGCCCATAGTTCCTTATCGTAATCCTTCAGGCCAGCTAGTTTGTCTTCTAGATCCTTGAGTTCGCTTCGGTAAGCTTTGCTCAATTTGGAAGACAATACTACAAAGTGCCATTCCGTCTGGGCGCGCTGAATCAAATCACCTCGCTCTACCTTAATTTCATCTGGCAATAGTCCTTCCGTAATGGATAGCTCACGAGTGATCGTCTCATGCCCTTCCGGGAATGCAACCTCACCTTTGTCGCTTCTCCATTCGTCCATCATCTGCTGGTAAAACTCTTCCGTAGCTACAGCTTCTGGAAAAGTGTAAATCAGGACTTGGTTGTCGTCGATCTGCAGTTCCAGTGCAACTAAAATACGTTCGTCGGCAGCATTAGTGCCCCACAGTACAATCTTGTTTCTCATTACTATGCGCTTGTCGGTTAAACAGTAAGAGAGGGTCATGCCCTCATTTCCATGCTTGATGATTTCGATACGCAACTCGGAGGTCTCCCTTCTGAAGTATCGAATATCAAGTACTAAGTATCATTTACTAAATGCTCTCAGCAAAGCAAATGTAGGAAATTATTGGCCTTGGCGCTACTGCTTAACACAATTCGATTTTGCCTTCGATACAACGTTTTCAAGGAATCCCGACTCTTTCTTACAACTCTCATTTCGACATAAGCTTCTATCATGATGCATCACCTAAATGCTGTAGTGCTGTGCGCACTACTTACACTACCCCTATGCCTGGTTGCACAAGAAACCACTACCTATGAGTTGGCCGGTATTGAAGTGTCTGGTTGTGATCGAACGGTTCCCCAGATCGTGCAACAAATGAGTGGTCTGCAAATCGGAGATAAGATTCAGGTTCCTGGCTCTGATCTAGCACAAGCTATCAAGCGCCTACTCAACCAACAACTCTTTGCGGATGTCCAAATCACCGAAACACAAACCAAGGCAGATCTAATTTGGCTCAATATTGAGGTCGAAGAGGCCCCGTTATTGGCAAGTGTAGTAGTGGATGGTTTGAACAAGCCCAAAACCCGTAAATGGGAAGCATGGCTAGCACAATACGCACCACTGGAGACCGCGTGGTTACCATCCCATCAAGCACAGTTACAGCAGGCTATTCAGCAGGAGCTTTCCGAACAAGGGTACGCAGCCCAATCTGTACAATTGCATACCGCTCCTATTCGTGATGGAAAAAACCTTCAGCTGCGGGTCAACTTCGGTAAGCTGCAGAAGCAAAGACTGAAGCGTATTCATTGGCAAGGTTTAGCTGTTACGAAAGAGCGTGAACTCGAAAAATCGATGGGACTGGGCCTGCTACGAAAAACCAACTTCACACCATCCTGGCGTTCGCAGGCCCGGGCTTCCATTATACATCATTACCGGGACCTCGGTTACTTGGATGCTATTATTACACAAGACAGCAGTTGTCAGGAAAATGGCCGATGGGAGTGGCAAGTCACCATTTCTGAAGGTCTTCCTTATTATATAGGTACGGTTACCTGGAAAGGAGCAGAGAAATACGACCCTAGCTTTTTGCAGTTGGTATTGGGTATTGAAGCTGGCGACCCATATCGGCCAGAATATCTAGAACAACGATTGCACTTTGATACGGAGCGACAAGATATCAGCGGTCTATATATGGACCAGGGGCACCTCTTTTTCCAGGCGGATGCCATCGCCACTAGCTTACGGGGTCAAGAAGTAGATATTGAAATTAGATTAACGGAAGGCCCCGTTGCTTTAATCCGTGAGGTAAAGATCGAAGGTAACGAACGTACCAACGATCATGTGATTCGGCGTGAACTTCGTACGCAACCGGGTACTCCTTTTAGTAGGGAAGAAGTGCTCCGTTCACAGCGCGCTTTGATCAATTTGGGGTACTTCAATCCAGAAACGCTGGGCATTGATACAGAAGTCGACCCTGAAACAGGTACCGTAGACCTCATCTACAAGGTGGAAGAACAGCGTAATGATAAATTTGAGCTGGCCGCAAGCCTCAATCCCAGTAGCGGAGATGGCATTAGTGCCATCGGTACGCTTGGTTTCACCTTTAACAACTTCTCTTTACGGGAGCTTATAAAAGGTAATATCACCGGAGCACATGGCGACGAACAACAACTCAGTATTCGTGCCCAATCGAATGGGGCTCCTTTTCAATCCTACAACCTTAATTTCTTGGAGCCTTGGTTTAAGGGCAAGCCGCAGTCATTCGGCTTCAGTGTATTCCACCAGCGCTTCGCAGAACAAGACAGTCTCGAAAATTGGGAAACCCTTTCCGTTACCGGAGGTAATCTTCGGCTTGGACAACGACTCCCCTGGGGAAAAGGAGGTTGGACGCTCAACAGTGAACTCGGTTATCAATACATCCGACTCAACAATCTCCTGGAGATTGATCTGGACGATGGAAGCACGCTCACTAGTGGCCGGTTCAACAACTTGTATGCCCAGCTTAAATTGGCGTACAACAGCGTGAGCGACCCCTTCTTTCCCCGCCAGGGTGGTACTTTCTCAGTGAGCGGGCAGTGGACACCTCCTTGGTCCCAGAATACCGATGCCGAAGGTATTGCCGACTTCAGTCGACTCTCCTACCACAAGTACCGTATACAAGGCACGAAGTACATACCCTTGGGTAAGAAGGCTGTACTGAAGACCAGTGCTAAAATGGGATGGTTGCTCAATTATGGCAATGGCCAAACACCGCCCTTTGAGCGATTTGAATTGGGTGGTAACGGCATGACGGGTAGTCAACAGGCAGCCTTTGTTGGCAACGACTTACTCTCCTTGAGAGGCTACGACCTGGAAGACATTCCCGGCAGCCAAGGCGGAGGTGGTGCAGCCTTTGCCAAGTTTACCGCCGAAGTTCGCTATCCGCTATTCAATACCCAAGGCGCGCGAGGGTATGTATTGGGCTTTGCAGAGGCTGGCAATAGCTGGAAAGCGGTACAAGATTTCAATCCATTCGACACCTACCGTTCTGCTGGGCTTGGATTGCGCCTACAACTCCCAATGTTTGGTACCGTTGGCTTTGACTATGGTATAGGATTTGACCGACCTGGTTTTGAGTGGAAGGATTGGCAAAACTTCGGCACCTTTAATCTGATACTAGGTTTCGAGCCGGAGTAGGAGGAAGGATTATTACAAATAAAACATGAGTCATCCCGAACTTTGAGCCCACA
>ENA-UENT01000124-UENT01000124.1-marine-metagenome-genome-assembly--contig:-NODE-124-length-60430-cov-3.467457_pt1 | contig 60430 bp, 47 predicted proteins | sample MGYA00237879_ERZ529330 | MGnify/ENA primary metagenome ERZ529330 (study PRJEB26372, sample SAMN05368345) | marine metagenome | biome: cultured habitat; feature: ocean water; material: water; isolation... | reverse complement strand
TCTATTGTCACACTACTTATAAGTTAAGTGGTATGGAAAATGCATATCTATTAGTGGAATACTTCCTCATATTTATGGGGTTGATATTTGTACTATTCGAAATCGTATTAAACTTAATGGACATCGGAGGAGATACTACAAATGTCTTTTTGTACAACTGGTCCAAAGACAAATTCTTCTTCATTCCTTTTGCCCTTGGCGCTATTATGGGGCACCTGTTCTTAGGGGCGAAGCGTTCCTTGTTTGAAGTTGAACTAATCCAGGGCATCGATAATGATATGCTCTCCGTTCTCGTCTTAGCAGGGCTAGCATTGCTTATGACCTTGATTGGTGTGCTGGTTCCTTTTAGGAAATCCAAGCTTTTTCTTTCCTTTTTATTGATACTGGGCCTATTATATGGGCATTTCTTTTGGTCAATGAATATTGTTCCAGATACCCTCTAATTTGATTCATATGATACTCCAATTCTTCATAAGAAATTATAAGGTGGCCAAGATTATCGTTGTTAGTCTACTCTTGATCCTTTTAGTGGTAGATGTGATTTTGGTCTTTACGGATGGTATTCCAACTTACAGCGCCTTCATTAAGCAGAACAGAACGCGACTACTTTGGTTGACCTTCACCCTAGGAGGCTTAACTTCCAAAATATATTTTAACCGATCTACGCCGGAAATATTAGATGAGATCAATGGGTTCCTAAGTTTTTTCTTTATGGTAATCATCGTACTAATGACCGGATTGGGTCTTTCTCTAATCGACGACCTAGTTATACCTACTTTTGTGCAATTGCTAGTGTTGCTGGGAGGGGCGTACCTCGCGTACCGGTTTTGGCCGCAGTACCAGAAGGTGGTGTGAAATTTCTCATCGCTTTCTTCCCATTTTAGACGGTAAAACTCCCACTTCGGCGGCCTGTCCTTCCAAGCCTGTCCATTCTAAGGCAAATTGTGATCATTCCTTTACCAAAAGACGCACATATGATCACCCTGCAACTGAAACCTAGGCCATTGGTAGCTTTCTTCTTTTTGATGCTTCTCCTTGGGGAAATGCATGAATTGGTACACATTTTCACCGGTTATTCCTTCTGCGGATGCTGGGGCGTGCGCGATTTTAACGTCTGGGGGCTTTGCGAGGGTTGCCGCGATGCAAACCCCTGGGCCATCCTAGCCACCTTCGCCGGCCCCATCTTTACCTTTGCCCTCATCTGGTTGGGGCGTGCTTGGTTGTTGCGTGGCGATTCCAGAAGACAGGTGCTGGGTTTCATTCTCATTTTTGCCAATTTACCCTTCGCTCGTATCCTTACGGCCTTCTTGGGAGGTGGAGATGAGGTATACGCTTTGCATGTGATTTTTGGAAATGGCGAAAATCGTGACTTGATCCACTACATCGGACTTGGCCTTGTATTGGCCGCAGCCGTGCCTCCTTTAGTCACCGCATGGAGGGCGATTGCCAACCGGTATCGCTGGTTATATTTCTTCGGCTTTTTAGTCTTGCCGATGCTATTGGCCATGCTGGTTATCTTTATGGGACTGAATGGCCTGTTAGAGAAAGGGGTATTGCTCGAACCTTGGATTTGGGGAACTCCGGCTTTGGTTACCATTCATACCATAGTGGTGGTTATAGTAGTGAGTCTAACAAATCGGTATTTAGTTGAACTGCGCAAAAATGAATAGCCTATGTGGTTACAAATAGCCCTAATGCGAATCATCGTTCCGGTTTTGATTGGTTCGATCCTGTATTGGCAAGTATATATTCTGCATTCATTTGAGGATATGCAGGCGGGTTGGATTGGTGCGGCCGTGATGCTAATCCCCGTACTTTTGATCTTTGAGATTGATCGACGAGTAACGCGCTATTTTCAACGTCACGCGAAGCACACCGGAGGATTTTGGCAGGCTATTCTGGTACCCTTTCTGGTCAGTTTAGTGATCTGCCTTCTAGTGGTATTCGCTATATATATTCCTGGGAAACTATGGGAGATAGAAAACGGTGCCAATGATACCATTGGCCTTTTTCATATCGTTTCCATCGGCTCTGAAATTTTCTTCATGGTTGTCATTGCCAATGCCATCCATCAGCTCCGTTTTCTCATTAAGAAATGGCAGGAGGAGGCCATACGATCCGCCAACTTAGAAAAGGAGAATGTTCAGGCAAAGTTGGCTACGCTCACCCAGCAGATTTCCCCCCACTTTCTGTTCAATAACTTCAATACACTCTATGGACTCATTGAACAGCATCCGAAAGGGGCTAAGGAATATCTTATGAAGTTGTCATCTCTATATAGAAATGTATTACTGAAGCGAAATGAAGAACTCATTCCTTTATCGGAGGAGATCGATACACTGAAGGACTACATTTTCTTAATCCAGGTGCGCTTTGGATCAGACATCCAGGTCAAGATAGATGTGGGGGAGGGAGAAGGTGCTTTTTATATTCCCCCAATGAGTTTACAAATGTTAGTGGAGAATGCCATCAAACACAATCGGTTCGACGAGGATCATCCCTTGCGGATCAAGATTGGACGAAGGGGAGACCGACTCAAGGTCGAAAATCATAGCAGTTTAGGTATTGAAAAACAGTCTCCGTCTCACGGGATTGGTTTAGAAAATATCAGAAATCGCTATCAACTTCTAGCAGATCGACCAGTACTTGTCGAGCAAAACGAACATCACTTTTCGGTGGAAGTCCCTTTATTACAAATTGTAGAAAACGTAGCATGAAGGTCGTGATTATCGAAGATGAATTGGTAGCTGCCCAAAATATGCAATTGGTTCTACAAGAATATGACCCAGCTATCGAGGTATTGGCCGTATTACGTAGTGTAAAGAAGGCTGTGGCTTGGCTATCAGAAGGACTGTCTAGGGTGGACTTGCTCCTAATGGATATAAAACTGACGGACGGAATTAGTTTTGACATTTTTGATCAAATCAAGATTAAAAAGCCTGTCATTTTTACGACCGCCTATGATGAATACGCTATTCGTGCCTTCAAGGTGAATAGTGTAGATTACCTGCTCAAACCCATATCCTTGGAAGACCTCAGCAAAGCCTTGGATAAGTGGAAAGAAATTGCAGCTCCGACTGCAATCGATTACCAAGCACTGGCGCGCCAATTGCAGCTGCAAAGTCCTCCTTACCGCACCCGATTTTTGGTAAAGCAGGGGAGTTTGTTGCAGGCTGTTCCCGTGGATAGCATCGCTTACTTTTGGGCTCAAGGCAATTTGGTATTACTCAGAACTATAGATGGGAAGAGCTATCCAGTGAACTATCCGTTGGATACCTTGGAGGATCAGCTAAATCCACAGGACTTCTTTCGAATTACTCGAAGTGTGGTGGTTCATATACAAGCTATTCAGCAAATACAAACTTACTTTAAGGGACGCTTGAAGGTGAAGGTGAAACCTAAATTGGAGGAAGAATTGATTGTGAGTAATAGGAAGTTGGCAGCTTTCAAGGCCTGGGCAAATCGATAGCCGGAGTTATTGCTAATTAGCGAGGGAAAGTAGCAGTTTATTAGAAGCCATCTCAAAAAGATTTTTGATAGTGAAAAAGAGAAGTTTTGAAGTCAGATGAGACGCAAAAACGGAGCACCTGTCGGGCCCGCCAGGCCGGATAGCCTTAGCTACGCGACGCTTTCTGCAACGAAATATGTCTTCAAAAGGCCCTTTTGCAGCGCAATTGATGTTTTTGAGATGGCTTCTTGGTAGCTTCTTAGTAAACTTGCAGCATGAACTACCAAGAAATACTCGACGAGATTGGAACTGAATTCCGAACTACTAATTTTCAGGGTAAAGTAGCCTCCTACATTCCCGAATTGGCCAATGTGTCTCCTGATAAATTCGGGATGCATATCTGTTGTTTGCAAGGCGGGAATTATTCCCTTGGCGATTCCCAGGAACTTTTTTCCATCCAAAGTATTTCGAAGGTACTCTCCTTGACCTTGGCCCATCTACACGAAGGCGATGACATCTGGAAACGTGTAGATGTAGAACCTTCTGGAGATCCTTTTAATTCTCTAGTACAGCTAGAATTCGAAAACGGAATTCCACGCAATCCTTTGATCAATGCGGGAGCTTTGGTGATCTCAGATATCTTGGTGTCTCATTTGTCTAATCCAAAGCAGGACTATCTTGAATTTGTCAGGAATTTAGCCGGGGATCCTACGGTAGGTTTTAACGTAAAGGTCGCTGCCTCAGAAAAAGAATGGGGATTTCGAAACAGTGCCTTGATCAATCTGATGAAATCCTTTGGCAATATCGAGAATGATGTCGAAGAAGTACTCGATTTCTATTTCCACAAATGTTCCATTGAAATGAGCTGCGCCACTTTGGCTCGAACCTTCCTTCTATTTGCCAACCATGGGCAATTACTACACAGTGGCATTGCGATGATCTCTAAAAGTCAAGCCAAGCGGATAAATGCCATCATGCAGACTTGTGGGTTTTATGATGAGGCTGGCGAGTTCAGTTTTCGAGTAGGACTACCCGGTAAGAGTGGGGTAGGAGGGGGAATTGTCGCCGTGCATCCAGGAGCTTACAGTGTTGCCGTTTGGAGCCCAAAGTTGAACCCCAAAGGTAATTCCACCCAAGGCATGGCCGCTTTGGAAGCACTCACCACTAAGTCAGGACTCTCCATTTTCTAGATGCCTTCGTGAACATTTCTACTAACAACTCAGTTAGGCTGGCAGCTGATATTAAGCTACACATTTTCTCCGGAAAGACCTGAACTATCGCTAGATCGACGCTAAGATTAATTGAACAGTCAATCTAACAACCAAAAGGGTTAGATCGGGTTGTTCAATTAATAACACCTATTAAATACCTTAATAATGAGACGCCTATTATTCGTCTGGGTGCTAGCACTCTGTAGCCTCGGACAAACTGCCTATACCCAAGCAGACCTACCACAACAAATGAGTTTTAACTATGGTAGAAGTGTAATTGATGAAGCACTTCCAGAAGGTTTCGCTTACAATCCAGTTACGCTATTAGCAAATGCCCCGCTCTACTACTTTGGTCCCTTCAGCCTGTATGCGGAAGCTCAGTTCACCCGGGCTGATAATCTGCTGACACAGGGAACCGAGTTCGAATTTGGTCTAAATGGAGGGATTCGCTATCAAATGAACCTGAACAAGTACTTTGAAGTGAATGCTGCAATTGGCTCAGGCCCACATTACATTTCTTTGGAAACTCGGCTGCAAGCTAACGGCTTTATCTTTTCTGACAACTTTGAATTGGGCTTTTCAGTTTTTCTGCCCACCACTAAAACGACTATTAATGTGAAGAGCCGGTTTCGACATATTTCGAATGCGGGTTTGAAACGGCCGAATTGGGGGATAGACAATCTGTTCTTAATCGTCGGTATAGGGACAGTCCTGTGACTTTTGTCATTCCAAGCAGGGTTAAAATCATGTACTTTATGTTCTTCTAAAAAGACCGTGTTCGAAGATAGTCAAAGTGAAAACCAAGGCTTCGGGAGCAATCATTATCCTTGTTGTTGTTCATCTTACTTTCTACTTCCACGGAATTTATCCAAATAGGTATTTTATAAGCAAAATTTTCTTTACCGTCGAATGAGGTAGAGAGTCAAATTGAAAATATGAGAGCTTTATTTCTATTAGTAATTCTAAGTCTTTTATGGGCTTGCGAATCTCCGTCGGGAGAGCAAGAGGCCGCCATTCCAGCCACCTTGGTTAGCCAGCCTAATAATATATCAAATGACCAAGCCGGCTTGAGTCAACAATGGTACGAGGGAAAGGCAGAATTGACGAGCTATACTTTGTTGCAAAACCGATACCGAGATGTACATCCTGGCCAAGCAGTTATGGTTTTTGTGACTGAAGATTTTCTGACTGACAAACAGGTTAAAAACGATAATTATACGAACCCCAATTCGATTCCCATTTTGAAAATGAATCGTGTTTTGGATTTTCCAACTGGACTGTATGATTATCATATTATGACTTCCACCTTCACGCCTGCCGAAACACAAAAACACCCACATACTTTGAAGGTGACTCAGTCTACGACTGAATGGTGTGGCCAGGTATTTTCGCAGCTGAACTATAAGAAGGGGGAATACCAGTCCAAGCTGTTTTCCTACTTTGAAAGTGAGGGGGATCAAGAAACTAAGTTCAAAGCCGCGCTACTGGAGGATGAAGTCTTCAATCGTTTACGGATTGATCCAAGTGCATTGCCAACCGGGAAAACCAAGATGTTGCCTAGCCTGACCTACTTGAGGTTGGCTCATCGGCCAACAAGCTTGGTTGAGGCTGAAAATAGCATGGCAACTTATGACGGGAGTGATTTCGAAGGAGATGAATTGATGATTTATACCGTAACCTATCCAAGTCATAAGCGGACCCTGGAAATCGTGTTCGAAAAGGCAGCACCCCATGCCATTGTCGGGTGGAAAGACACCTATCCTTCGGCTTTTGATCGTCAGCCTAGAACATCTATCGCCAAAAGAAAGAAAACTGTATGGTCGCCCTATTGGAGTAAAAATAGCCTCCGTGATATGGCGCTAAGGGCTGAACTAGAACTGGATTAAGGAGTCTTAGTCGCCAGGAAAGCAAATGGGCAACACATCATTGATGCGTTGCCCATTTTTTTGTTTGTTATCTTTCCGCGTCTTATCCTGTTAGACAAGATCGAAAGTTAATTTCTATACATCTACATTTGCGTACTTCGCATTGGCTTCGATAAAAGCTCGTCGAGGAGGCACCTCATCACCCATCAGCATGGAAAAGACGCGATCTGCTTCCATGGCGTCTTCGATCGACACCTGACGAAGAATCCTAGCATCTGGATCCATAGTGGTCGTCCAAAGCTGCTCCGCATTCATCTCACCAAGACCCTTATAGCGCTGCACCTTTACGCCGCTTTCTGCCGCTTCCTTCCCTTTGGAGTATGCTGCGATGGCTTCAAGCCTTTCCTCTTCATTCCAGCAGTAACGGAACTGCTTACCTTTCTTGACCATATACAGGGGTGGGGCCGCGATATAGATGTAACCGTTTTCTACCAACTTGTGCATATAGCGGAAAAAGAAAGTGAGAATCAAAGTAGTAATGTGGCTACCATCGACATCGGCATCACACATGATGACCACTTTGTGGTAGCGAAGCTTTTCGATATTCAGTTTTCTACCACCTACCTCATCTTCCTCTATTCGCACACCTAAAGCGGTGAAAATATTTTTGATCTCTTCGTTTTCGTAGATCTTATGCTCCAATGCCTTTTCCACGTTCAAAATCTTACCACGTAGTGGAAGAATGGCTTGGAACTTCCGGTCTCGCCCTTGCTTAGCGGTACCACCTGCAGAATCACCCTCCACCAGGAACAACTCAGATTCATCTGGGTTTTTACTGGAGCAATCTGCTAATTTCCCAGGTAATCCGCCACCGGTCAATACATTCTTCCGCTGTACCATCTCTCTGGCCTTTCTAGCGGCGTGTCGAGCGGTAGCAGCTAAGATCACTTTATCGATGATCTTGCGCGCGGCCATTGGGTTTTCTTCCAGATAATGTCCTAGAATTTCTCCTACAGCTCGGGAAACGATTCCGGTAACTTCGGAGTTACCTAGTTCGCCCTTAGTCTGTCCTTTAAACTGCGGCTCGGGTACCTTCACAGACACGATAGCGGTAAGCCCTTCTCTGAAGTCTTCCCCTGACACCTTAAACTTGAGTTTCTTGAACATGCCATTTTCTTCGGCATATTTGGAGAATACTCTATTGACAGCTCGTCGGAAACCGTTTACGTGCGTACCCCCTTCTCGGGTATTGATATTGTTAACGAAGGAGTAGATGTTTTCCTTAAAAGAAGTGTTGTAGTGCATAGCTACTTCTACTTCCACATTGTCTTCCTTCCCACTTACGTGAATAGGGTTTTCAATCAAACGCTGCTTCCCTTCATCTAGGAACTCGACGAACTCCTTCAGTCCTCCCTCGGAATAGAACTCTTCTGTTTTGAAGTTTCCATTCTCGTCTTTTACGCGCTCATCCGTTAATTGTAGCGTCAGTCCTTTATTTAGGTAGGAAAGCTCTTTTAGGCGGTGAGCTAGTATATCATAGTTATAGACCAGTGCTTCGAAGATCTCGGGATCTGGTTGGAAGGTAACCGTTGTTCCATTGTCTTCTGCTTCACCCACTACATCCACAGCCGTCTGTGGCTTACCTTGCGCATATTCCTGCACAAAGATCTTACCCTCACGGTGTACTTCGGCCTTCAAATGACTAGATAGGGCATTCACACAGGATACCCCCACACCGTGCAAACCACCAGAAACCTTATAGGTATCTTTGTCGAATTTACCACCGGCGTGTAGCACGGTCATTACAACCTCAAGTGCTGATTTTTGTAGTTTGGCGTGCATCCCGGTAGGAATACCACGACCGTTATCTTTTACTGTTATGGAGTCGCCTTCGTGAATGACCACATCGATCTGAGAACAATAACCAGCTAAATGCTCATCAATGGAGTTATCTACTACCTCCCAGACCAAGTGATGAAGCCCTTTTGTATCGGTACTTCCGATGTACATACCAGGCCTTTTTCTTACCGCTTCTAGTCCTTCGAGTGCCTGAATGTTGTTAGCGCTGTAGTTCCCGTTTCCTGTCTTTAACTGCTCTTTTTCTTGTAAATTATCCATTCTGCAAAGATACGAAAATTACCCCGTTTTTTATAGTTTAAAACCGCTGTGAATTTGCCGTTTGGACGGTATCTAAAGGCGTTCAAAAAGCCTTTTGTATCAGACTCATCCTAAATCGAATTTGAATTGTTGTTATTACACTACTTAAGCGTCATTATTACTATTTTTGCGCCGATTAAGTGATAACAATGGAGTGGACTATTACGGGAATCGACGAATTAGAAGATTCTGCGAAAAAATTGTTGCAAGAAGCAGGCGAAAGAAAGATTATGGTCTTTTCCGGCGAAATTGGAGCTGGGAAAACAACCTTGATCCAACGACTCTGTCAACAGCTCGGAGTGGATGAAAAAGTGACGAGTCCAACTTTCGCACTGGCAAATGTTTATGCCACGGCCCATGGAGATGAGGTGTATCATTTGGATCTGTATAGACTCAAGGATGCGCAAGAGGCACTTGATATGGGGATTGAAGAATACCTCTACGGAGATCGCTATTGCTTCATTGAATGGCCAGCGGTAGTGGAGGATCTGTTACCCGCTGATACCCTGTACATAAGGATTGAATTGATAGAGAATTCCCATAGAAAAATTGTATTATTGTAGACTATGAGTGAAAAGGAGAAAAGGATACCAGTACCTAAAATCTTTACGGAAGGCCAGTACCGTACACAAGCGGAAATGCTTCCCGTTAAACAACGTTCTAGTAAGTTGTTTATTGGTATTCCAAAGGAAGTGACTATCCAGGAAAATCGAGTAGCCCTGGTCCCCTCCTCTGTCTCTACTCTGGTGGCTAATGGCCATCGGGTTGTCATCGAGACCGGTGCGGGGGAGAAGTCAAATTTCTCCGATCACGATTTCTCAGAAGCAGGTGCTGAAATTGCCTACAGCCCTGAGCAAGTCTACAAAGCAAAAGTGATCATTAAGGTAGCTCCTCCAACCCTGGATGAGGTAGAATTAATGCATCCAAATCAGATACTCATCTCTCCACTACAGTTGCCGATCATTTCCGGGGATTATATCAATCGTTTGCGGCAAAAGCGCGTGATTGCGCTGGCAATGGAGTATATCAAGGATGAATTTGAGACCTTCCCGATCGTTCGGATTATGAGTGAAATGGCAGGTACGAGCGCCATCCTGACCGCTGCTGAACTCTTGGCCAACACAAGTGGAGGTAAAGGGGTGTTATTAGGAGGGATTTCGGGAGTGCCTAGCGCTAAAGTGGTGATTCTAGGAGCAGGAATCGTGGCAGAATATGCGACGCGAACCGCGCTGGGATTGGGCGCTGAGGTGCGTATTTTTGATGACAACATTTATAAACTCAAGCGCCTACAGAATCAAGTAGGCAGGCCTTTATACACCTCAGCGATGAATCCCGTTTATCTTGAACGGGAGTTGATTACTGCCGAAGTAGCCATTGGAGCCATTCACTCAGAGACGGGCCGTGCGCCTATCCTGGTGAGTGAGGACATGGTATCCAAAATGAAGCCTGGAGCCGTAATTGTCGATGTGAGTATCGATCAGGGGGGATGTTTTGCCACTTCTGAGGTTACTTCCTTAAAAAGACCTACCTTTGTCAAACATGATGTGATTCATTACTGTGTTCCGAATATCGCATCGCGGGTATCGCGTACCGCTTCGATCGCAGTAAGCAACATTATGACGCCTATTTTGTTAAAAGCTAATAGCACGGCGGATATAGAACACTTATTCTTTACCAATTTAGGACTACGCCACGGTATTTATACCTACAAGGGATGTTTAACTAATGAATACCTGGGCCGTCGATTTGCTATTAAATCTACCGACCTTGACCTATTGATTACCTCTAATCTATAAACGAAAATCCTTCTTCACTTTTAGGAACCCCTATTAATGCTATTTTTGCAGCCTTTTCCGAGATACCTCGGTGGGAAGGCACAAACGTTATTTGCTAATGCTACTATTAGAAGAACAAAAACCAAAGAAAAAGAAGAAGAAACAGCTGCCGAAAGAGGTCGTGAATATTATCCGTACCACCCAACGGAATAATATTGAATTGACCCACATCGCAGACAATAAAGCCAATGTGCTGCTCAGTCTGAATGCCTTGATGATCACCTTCCTTTTGCCGCTAGTCGTAGCGCATACCCAGGTAATCTTAGAGGAACAACTGTACATACCGCTGGTGATCTTAGCTGCCACGTGCTTCGTGACCATTTACATATGCACCATTGTATTGAAGCCTTCCAACTTGAAAAACTTTCGGGATAATGCCAACAAGGACGGTCGGTTTAGTCCATTCTTTTTTGGCAATTTCTATCGAATGGAGCCGCAAGAATTTTTCAAGTACATCAAGGATACAGCTTCAGAACCTGAAAATGTGCGTGGCCACCTGGCGGAGGACCTATACTATGTTGGGCGTCGTCTGGCTCATAAAATGAACTATATTCGAATTGCCTTTAGCATCTTTATTGTTGGCCTTTTCTTGAGCCTTGCCTCTACGGCATTAGTTCTATGGCTGCTGTAGGTAGATAGACGAAAAAAGGAGGTGATGTTTCCATCAACCTCCTCATTACAATATCTATCGCACAAGACCTACCATCACATCTTCACGATGCGATGCGTTGTGGTCCCTATTTGTCTTTCAATTTGAATAATAAATTGTCCAGCGTTCAAGTGTGAGAGGTTTAGGCCTAGCCCTAGACTACCTTCTTCCAGAATCTGACGGTGGCGCAGGGTGCCATTGAGATCAAATACTCTGATTTCTCCCCTTTGGTCCGTAGCCTGGTCCAGGCGGATATTGACGAAGTCTGGCGTTAAGGTAGGGAATACTTGCACGCCCCAACCCTGCCCTTCAAAGACGACACTGACGATCTTGGAGTATGTGGTAGTCCCATCGTAATCTACTTGCCTTAGTCGATAGTAGTTAATCCCCTTGTAGGGTTTGTTGTCCCACAGCTCATAGGATTGCGGTATGAAGGTGGTACCTGCTCCTTTAACCACTCCAACTTCTTCGAAATCCTGTCCATCCGAGCTGCGTTCTACAGCCATATAGTCATTATTGATCTCCGTTAACGTCTGCCAGTCTAGTACCACCTGGCCATCAATCGCTCTAGCGCTGAAAGACATCAGCTCAATTGGGAGTGGAACAAAGGCCTGAGTTGTATTCAATTCCCCTAAGGACTGGGTAGTTTCATTTACCCAAACGAAGTCTCCTGGGCAACCGCCGCTGCCCTGTAATTGCATGCTTTTGGTAAATCCACTGAAAGAGGCCTCCAGCACATTTATACCATTTTGATCCAGGGTTTGATCGGCAACCATTCCATTGGCTACTCCATTGATGGCTTCGAGAGGTCGCAGTATGCTCAAGAACTGTACCACGGTTTGGGTCACCTTATTGTAGATGGCCCAGCCGGTCAAATGATCGATATCCGGAATCGGAACCCAAATCGCTCCCATACCATTTTGCTGATCTTCGATCTTGCCGCTAAGCGGTATGATACGCTCGACTTCTGATTCCTTGGAATCGGTAGGGATAACTTTATAAACATGAATCTCGTAGGCGTCTAGGTTTATTCCGGCTTGTCCGGCAACCTCGATTCCCTCATCTATGTCAATATTGAGGCCGATAACACCACTGGGGATATGTGTTTCGTACTCAATTTCATTGATGAATAAATTATCTCCAGCCCCGAGATCGGTACATCCTTGAGCAGGCTGAGTGGTTACTCTTTTTGCTTCGATCCAGTCTGTCCCTTTTCGCACGAAAAAGGTAAAGTGGTAATCGTTGCTGTTCTGAACACTTGTAGTTTCAAATCTTTCAGCAGAACCAAGGTATACGGGGTACTCCTCAACACCGAAGTCCGCGCCACCATCACCCTGTCCAAAGATTGGGTCAATGGTATACTGAGTGCCGTCTCCAGTAGGGAATCCCGTAATGGTGTTAAAGCCTGCTACCACCAAGACCTCATCGAAACAATAAGGGAGATCCCACATGAAACTGATCTTACTATCTGTTCCACTATGGATAAGGTTTCGAACGAAGTTAGGAGAGCTGCAGGTAGTGGCAGCACTAGCGTTCAAAGCAGCTTGCTGCTTATAACATGTTCCATTATACTCGAATACGGTAAGGTGATAGGTCGCTCCGTCGGTCAAACCATTGACGGTGAAACTAGAATTTCCGCCAGCAGCTCCTGCTCCAGCAAATACTACGTATTCACCAGGTGAAAGCTGATCTCCTGCGCCAAAAGTACTGCTTCCTGTGTAACTTAAGCCATTACAGGGGGCACTTGAGTTACTAACAGGACTGCCTTCACGCATGACGACCACTCTGCCCGAGCCATTGCCATGAGTAAGGTTGACAGTTAAGCTATTGTCTGTAATGAAATCAAAGGCAACGGCACCGTTGGTATTTGGCGCAGCACAAGCTGTCTTTTTCTCTCCTTTGATGTTAAGGGAGTTGCTGCCCAATTTCCATTCGCCGGTTTGTGCCTCCGAGCGGTAACCGTAAAAGCGGAAACAAAGCTGGTTTCCATTACAGATATCTATGCCTAGATTGCTAATTGTATGTTTTCTTTCATCTGTGTTGTCAGGTATGAGTTGTCCTAAAATCAGATCGCTTGTATTGAATCCATCTACAGACCACCGTACTTCGAAAGCACCGGGGCCGTCGTCTGTTCTTGACTCTGTAAACTCTAATTGATCGACTTCTAATGTGATTCCTGGGTCTGGAGTAATGCAGACTTCATAGTAGTCCACTACTCCTGCTTCTGTGGCAGTAGGCCAATAATCGGCGCGTGCACCTAAGGATGAATAGGTGATCTTGTTGATACCGTTTCCTCTGATGAAATCACTAGCCTGAACATTGGCGATCGCACTGGGGGCTGCTTCGTCTGTGGAGTTAAGGGCCCACTCTGAAAGCATAGTGAGTTGCCCGAATGCTGGGATTGTAAATGTCAGTATTGCAAGTAATGCAATACCCCTGTAAGTCATCATAGTACGTTTGTTAATATTAATTTTGCAAAGTACTGATGGGGTCTTCTCCCTCCCGACTCCATCAGCGGGGTTTACTGGGATTTTCAATAACTGGGAATTCATACAGATTACAATTGGATTATAAATGCTCACCTTCATGCAAGGTGTAGTTATTACACAATTGATACTATGGTATGGAACTATCGGTAAGCGAAACGAGAGGGTTGGATGCCTGTGTTGTTGATAGCATTTGTTTCCCCCCTGGGTTATCGACTGTAACGACAGATGTACAATAGTAAATGCACAGACGCCACAACAACTGCCAGATTATTAATAGTTTATCATGTCAATGGTCAATCACTGGCAGCCAAACGCTGTAGGGACTTAGCGAACTGTATTTCACTCCTTAGGTGTAAAATTTTGTGTAGTGTCTCCTTCTAAAAGACGACTCCAGAAGTAATGTTAAGCACTATTCAAAAGGGTGGATGAGTTGAGTGCTCCTGATTATAAAGGGGGGGGTGGGAATTTTATAATCATGGATAGTGTTTCACTTACCAAATATAAGTCTTTCTATACTAAATTGCACGGTCTTTCAGTGGATTCACCAGCTTCTCCTATTCTATTTCGTTTAGTTTAATGCGTAGTCAATTGATTATAAAATTAAAAGCCGCGAAATGCTTCACTACCCCTTTTTTAAATAATTTTTAAGTATATACTTGTTGATGTTTATATGACGATAGGATTCTTAAAAGTAACGGGGAAAGAAGAGGAAAGTGTTCTAGTGCAGGTTCTAAGTGGCCTGAATGCCCAGTAAATTAGGTGGTTCCCATTCCTTTTTCGAAGATTTGTACAAGGAATAAAGCATAGAACATTAGCAATACTAAGCCTTCCCAACGTGTGATCTTCTTATTGTTTGCCATAATACCAAAGAGGATAGTCATAGCAATCATCATGGGTAGGAAAAAAACATTAATAGATTGGGGGATTTCTAAGGGGCCAAAAAAGGAAGGCACAGACATGACGATGTAGGTGTTGAAAATATTTGAACCCAAGACATTACCCACTGCAATGGATGTTTTTCCTTTCCTGGCAGCATTCAAACTAACAATAACTTCTGGAAGAGAGGTTCCCAGTGCCATGGCTGAAAGTCCAATGACTGTGGAAGGAATACCGGCGATTTCTGATAAATTTTTGATGGCTGTTATGGTATATTCTGCACTAAGCCAGACCAGAATACCGCCTACGACCAGGAGCACATAAGCCCTAGCTGAAGCTTTAGGGTGCTCCACTTTTTCCTTATCTTCATCATCCTCACTTTTGAAAGAGTAGGCCAGAAAAATGATGATGCCAAAAAGAAAGAGAAAGGATTCAAAAAGGGAAAAGACGCCGTCATTAAGGGCCAACCAGAGTAGGAAGGCGGAGCCCCAAAGGTAGGGCATATCGATGTGCCAAATGTTGTACTCTAATTCAATTTGCTTTACTATAACGGCTACTAGCCCCAATACCAAGGCAATATTGGTAATATTAGAGCCAACAATGTTACTTATTACCAATTCAGATTCTCCCGCTACAACTGCTGCTACGGAAGCAGCCAATTCCGGCAGGGAAGTACCAAAGGCTACTATAGTTACACCAATGATAAAAGGAGAAATTCCGAGGGAAAGGCCAATCTCTTCAGCTGAATCTACGAACCAGTCTGATGCTTTCAACAACACCGTCAAGCTAACCACGAAAAGCCCTAAAAATAGTAATACGTCCATATGCTTTCAGACCATTCCATTCGGAAAAAGTAACATCGGGCAAAAGTAAGACTTTTTTCCATTCGCACACTTTAATTCATATGAGGGCCCTTATTTTTTTTACTAAACGGCAGTTTCCTCCTGCTGAATGGGTTATTTTTATCGCTCAAAGCCTGCTAAAGGTAGATTAAATACCGATCCTTGGAGATAGAATTGCTATTTTTAGCCCCACCAAGAAACTAAGCTTTCAGCTTGTTTGACAAAGGTTAAATTTGCGTTTTCTTTGGGGAGATTGGATTCGCATAAATAGAAGTAAATGAGTTTATTTGCTTTTTGTGTAGGGTGAAGCAATATTAAGCCGTTTGTCTTTGTTGAAAGCTATGTATTTCGAATGACTAGATACCCCTGCTAAGTACCAAATTTTGGTAGCAAAACAATCGCAAGGCTTCACGGGTTATCTACAAGAATATAGAGGTGCCAAGTAGGAGAAGTAAGTAGTATGGGCAGTCACGGATAAAAAACACAATTCAATGCCATTAGATCAAGTAGATGTTGATCGCATAGATGAACAGCAACAGATTATGGAAAAAGAGATGTCATTCTTGGATCACCTGGAGGAACTGCGATGGCATATCATGCGTTCCCTTGGCGCTATTGCCGTTGTAGGGATCTTGATCTTCGTTTTTCACAACTACTTTTTTGATGCTGTAATTTTTGGACCTACCCAATCGGACTTTGTCTCTTATCGCATGTTTTGCGAAGCCTCACATGCCATGGGCTTAGGAGATAGTATGTGTTTTGAATTTGAGGACTATCAGCTACAAGCGATCAAATTTGCAGAGACTTTTATCACGACCATCAAGGTTTCCTTTATCATGGGCTTTGTGTTTGCCTTTCCTTATGTATTCTGGGAAGTTTGGGCCTTTATCAGGCCAGGGCTTTATCCTAAGGAGAGAAAAGCAGCTAGAGGTATTGTCTTTGTTTGTTCTATGCTATTCATATTGGGCGTTTTATTCGGTTATTTCATCATCGCCCCATTTGCTACCAACTTCTTGATGAACTTTACTTTACCGGGAGTGGATAACTCTCCGACATTGCAATCGTATACCGGCTTTCTGGTGATGTTTACGCTCCCTACCGGCCTGGTTTTTGAATTGCCCATTGTGGTTTATTTCTTATCCAAAGTGGGACTAGTGACACCACAAGCCATGCGTAAGTACCGAAAGCACTCTATCATAGGTATTCTACTCTTGGCTGCAGTAATTACGCCTCCGGATGTAATTACTCAGTTTCTAATTGGTATACCCTTATTTATCCTCTATGAATTAAGTATTTTTGTGTCGGCTAGGGCCAATAAGCAGTATGAGGCTGAATTAGATGACTAACAAGTGGTGGAGCTAGGTCTGAGAGGACTTAGATGATACGCTTTGATTCGTAGCAGTACATTATGGAAAGATTATCTTCAAACTTAACTTTATTCTTTAAGTTTTTCGTCCCTGTATTCTGGATCGTATTCTTCGGTGCTTTCACAGTCGCTGTTTTTGCGTACAAAAATGAGTTTTACGGAGAGATACCTGGACGTCCCCTTCGCATCGGTTCTGTGATCTTCTTTGTCAGTGGTTTGATCATGTTCTTCTTAACTACTATGCGCCTAAAACGTGTAGAGGGCAATTCAGAACATTTGATCATCACGGATTACTTCAAGACCTTTAGATATGCTCACGCCGGAATCGATAAGATCACCGAAAGCAAGTTTGCCTTCCTAAAATTGGTAACCATCCATTTAAAGGAAAAGGGGAGCTTCGGGATCAAGATTCCCTTTATCGCCAGCGCTAGCCGCTATGAAGAATTCATGAGGAATGCTGGCGCGCACTTGCCAAGAGAAAAAGCTTAACCTTTATTTTCTAAGGCCTGCCAAAGGACCTCTACTGGGTGTAAGGCCTTTCGCGCTGTGCCGTCAGCAATCTGATGGCGACAGCTGGTTCCTGCTGCCGCAATGATTGCATTGGGCTGTGCCGCTTTTACTGCTGGGAATAAAACCATTCCACCAATTTTCATACTGACCTCATAGTGCTCCTTTTCGTAGCCGAAAGATCCTGCCATGCCACAGCATCCTGATGGAATAACCTCTACGGTATACTTTGAGGGTAGTGAAAGGAGTTTAGCTGTATCTCCGAGGTCCGCCAAGGCCTTCTGGTGGCAATGTCCATGTAGTAGGATATGCTGGGCTGCGGAGCTGAATTGTTCTGATTGGATTCTGCCGGCTTGAGCTTCTCGGTATAGGAATTCATCAATGAGCAGGGTATGATTGGCTAATCGCCGAGCTTCAGCTTGATTGGATCGTTCAACTAATCTAGGGTATTCGTCCCTGAAGCTGAGAATAGCCGAAGGTTCAATACCGATTAGTGGTACCTCTTCGCTAATCAATGATTGGAAGATAGCCACATTCTGCTTGGCGAATTTTTGAGCTTGGACAAGTAAGCCTTTCGAAAGGTGTGCTCTCCCGCTTTCAGCGTGATCAACCCACTTCACCGTATAGCCTAGTGCGTGTAGGAGTTTTACTGAAGTTATACCAATATGTGGATCATTGTAATTGGTGAATTCATCGCAAAAGATGTAGACCTCTCCTGTGAGCGGAGAAGGTTGCTTCCATTGGGAATAGGTTCGATGAAGCCATTGTTTCAAGGTAGTCTTTCCTAGGGGAGGGAGCGCGCGTTTTGAGGCAATGCCTAAACTTGATTTAATGACCAAACTGGTCAACTTGTTGCCCAGGAAGAAATTGGTTATGGTCGGTATTTTCGCCCCAAGTCGATTGATGGAGTTAATGTTGGCAAAAGCTCGGGCACGCCAAGGAACGCCATGACTTTGGTAATATTGGTGTAGAAATTCGGCTTTTAGACTCGACATATCGACATTGGAAGGGCATTCAGAGGTACAGCCTTTGCAAGAGAGACAAAGGTCCATGACTTCGTAAATCTCTTCATGGCCGAAAGGATTGGGTTGTTGGTCTTGGGTGAGAAATTCACGCAAAGTGTTAGCTCGGGCTCGGGTAGTGTCCTTTTCATTCCTCGTGGCTTGATAACTAGGGCACATGGTCCCTCCGGACAACGGCAGCTTTCTGCAATCTCCAGAGCCGTTACACTTTTCCGCCAGACGAAGAATGCCGCCCGTTTCAGAGAAATCCATCAAGGTATCAATCTTCGGTTCCGCCCGATCCGGCTCGTAGCGTAAGGAGGTATTCATCGGTTCAGCGTCGACGATTTTGCCTGGGTTGAAGATGCCTTTGGGGTCCCAAGTATGTTTGATTCGTCGAAATAGGGCGTAATTCTCTTCCCCAACCATTAATGGGATGAAAGCGGCTCTGACTCGTCCATCCCCGTGTTCTCCACTTAATGATCCTTGGTAGCGCTTCACCAATTCCGCGGAAGCTTTACTGATGTCGTAGAACTGCTGTACATCTTCCGATTTTTTCAGGTCCAGGATGGGACGGAGGTGGATTTCGCCTGCTCCTGCATGTGCATAGTACACCGATCGCTGCCCAAAGCCCTCCATGATGGCAGAAAAATCAGCGATATAATTAGCTAGATCCGTTATGGCAACAGCCGTGTCCTCAATGCAAGCCACGGCTTTTTTATCACCAGGAATATTGGCTAGGAGTCCTAGCCCCGCCTTTCGCAATTCCCAGACGCTGCTGGTACGTGGCGGACGAACCTTAGGAAAGGCATACCCAAAGCCCTGCTCCTGGAGCGCCTTGATTAGCACATCGGCTTTCGCCTCAGCCTCCTCCGCTTTCACACCTCTAAATTCGATCATCAAGATCGCTGCTGGATCGCCTTCAACGAAGAATCGGTTCTTACTTTGTTCAATATTATCTTTCGTACAGTCCAGGATGACTTTATCCATTAATTCGCAAGCAGTCGGACCAAACTGCATGGTCAATTGCGTAGCTTTTAGGCTTTCATCAATGCTGTTGAAGTGAGCTGCAACTACAATGTCATGTGGCTCAGGTAGGGGATCGATATGGAGTTTGATCTCTGTGGTAAAAGCCAAAGTGCCTTCACTGCCACACAGCAATTTGCAGAAGTTAAAAGCTTCTCCATCAGGAGTGAAGCTCTCCGTCTCTAGTAAAACATCCACCGCATAGCCAGTATTACGTCTTTGAATGCTGGACTTGGGGAATTCTGCTTTGATCGAGTCTTGCAGGCTAGTTTGTTCGAGTTCCGTTTTGATTTGGCGATATACCTCTCCTTCTAGACCGGGAGCCTCTAATTTTTCCTGAAATTGTTCTGGGGTAAGTGCTGAAAATTCGATTTTACTTCCATCGCTAAGCAGGGTGTTCAAAGAAATGACGTGATCTCTGGTAGACCCATAGACAATGGAAGTGGAACCACAGGAATTATTTCCCACCATTCCTCCGATCATACAGCGATTAGCCGTGGAGGTGTTGGGCCCGAACCAAAAACCATGCGGCCTTAGGAATACATTGAGCTCATCTCTAATTACACCCGGCTGTACTCGAACCCAGCCTTCTTCAGTATTCAGCTCCAAGATTTTCGTAAAATACTTGGAAACGTCTACTACAATCCCTTCACCGACACATTGGCCAGCGAGAGACGTGCCGGCCGTACGAGGAATCAAGGAGACCCCTTCTTCCAAGGCAAATTGAATCAACAACTGTAGGTCATGGATGTCCTTGGGTAGAGCTACGGCTAACGGTAGTTCTCGGTATACAGAGGCATCAGTAGCGTATAAAGTACGCATTAGGCTATCGTAAAAAAGTTCTCCCTTTAGTTTGCCTGAAAGTTTGGCTAGTTGATGCTGTAGCTTTGCGTCCATGGAAGTATTTTAGTTAAAATCGGGCATGCAAGGGGATGTCAACCGTGAAATCGAGGTTCTATCTTACCTTTTATACCGGTTTCTACCCGGAAAGTATAACCAGCTAGGGGGTAAGTTTTACGTTGTTGCGCATCTAGGTCGCGGCGGGAGGTGGTAATGAACAAGGTCTGCAAATTCTCTCCGCCAAAACAACAACTGGTCGTATGCGGGGCAGGTACTACAATCTCTTCAATTTGATTCCCAGCGGAGTCATAGTGAATCACTTTGCCCAAGCCATAAAAGGCTATCCAGAAGCCATCTTCTGAGTCCGTACACATCCCGTCCGGGTAAATGGTTTTAGGAAACTCAATGTAGCGTTTTCGACTGGATATGAGTCCAGTCGCAGGATCATAATCATAGGCAAATACACAGTGTTGGAGCGTATCGATCATGTAAAACTGATCCCCTGTCTTATTCCATGCCATTCCGTTGGTGATGTAGAGATCGTGTTCCAACGTCTCCCAACTCTGATCCGACGCTAAGGAGAAAAGTTTACCCAAACAACTCACTTCATCATAAGCCATAGTGCCCGCCAAAAATCGACCAAAGGGGTCAACCGCACCATCATTAAAGCGCACGAGAGCGTTCTCCTGTTCGGGGGAAGGCTCTATCAGTTGAAGCTGTTGACTTTGTTCATCATACAAGCCAAATCCATCACGTACACCCATGACGATGCCTCCTTTTTCCCGAAGCGCTAGGACACCTAGGTCTTGTCCTACCACAAAGGTCGCGGCATTTCCAGTCAGCATGTTCCCTTTGTAATATTGTCCTTCTGGAATGTCTACCCAATATAGTTCTTGCAGGATCTCATCCCAAACGGGCCCTTCACCATGCGTGGCTTGAATGTCGAAAATGGGTTCGGGTGTTAAACTCATGTAGTTGTATTTGTAGGTACCGGAGGGGGACTGGTTGCGGTCCATCCCCCGTCCACGATTATCGTTTGTCCTGTGATCTGACTGGATTGTGGAGCTAATAGAAATAAAGCAGCATGCGCAATGTCCTGCGTATTGGCGGGGCGATTGGTAGGCGTAATTCGCTCCCATTGTTGGCTGAAATCTCCGCCATCTATTGCGTTGGTACGTTCAGTCAGTGTAGCTCCTGGAGAGATGGCGTTGACTGTGATGCCGTGCGGAGCCAATTCAACACCAAGTGTTTTCGCTAGAAACCGAATAGCAGCTTTGGACATGCCATAGGCGGTCAGTTCGGGATGATACTGATGCCCAGTTACAGAGGACATCAGCAGGATGCGCCCGCCCTGCCCTTGGCGAATCATTTCCTTGGCTGCCTTCTGAATGAGAAAAAAGGTGCCTCTCAGGTTGATGTTGATAAGCTGTTGAAATCGATCGGGGGTGTAATCCAAAAAGTCGCCATAGGTGGTTATGCCGGCGTTAGCGATGGCTAAATCCAGCTTTCCAAAGGTTTCCACGGCTTCATTGACCATTTCTTGGATATAGGCCACATCTCCTGCATCGCCCACTGTGGCTAGGCAACGCCCCCCGAGGTTGCGAATCTTAGCGGCAGCAGCGATAGCAGCCTGCTCATCTTGATCATTGAGTAGAATTATGGCTCCCTGTTTGGCCAATTGATGAGCTATTTCGAAGCCAATACCGATTCCAGCACCAGTGACAATGGCGACCTTGTTGTTAAAGTTCATTTCGTTTGTTTGAGCCCTGGAATATCCAGTAGATAGCTCAAATATCAGAAATAATAAGTGGAATCCTTCAGGAATCCCAAAGGAAGTGAGCTGGTTGGGCAGGATAATTCAATGACAATTATTTCTCTTCATCTAAGATCCCCGTTACACGAATCTCAACCCTTCGATTTTGCTGCTGTTCGCCTGCGGATCGGGCTTTGGGGAAACGCATTTTCCAGTTGCCGTATCCCTTGAAGGAAATGCGCTTAGGGTCAACTTCATTGGCTAGGAGGTAGTCAAAAATGACCTTGGCTCTATCCCGTGACAATTCGTAGTGCCAGGATTCTCTGGAAACCGGCGGCTGGTTGGGGCGATTGATATGACCTCCGATCTCAATGACTAGATCCGGATTCATTTTCATAAAACCGTAAACCATGGGTAGAATGCGCTCTGATTCTCGAAGTAACACAGCTTTGTTCCCAACAAAAAGTAGATCTGGAATATCAGCCACTTTACCCGGAGCTGCTTGCGGCAAGGCCATGTGCAGCATGATGTCTGCCCGAGTTTTGAGGGTCTTACTTTTGAGAAAGTAGCCTTTGGAAAGTATGTCAATGGTGATCACCTTTTGGTCAGGAACGACATGCTTAAAGGTACCATCTGGTTCTGTTTGGAAACTGTCTTCATATTCTTCGCCTCGGAGGCGTAATTCGGCGGGAATCCCTTCTCCTGTTTCCTCGTCTCGGATTTGTCCAGTGAGATAAGTCATGGGCTTACTGATGTAGCAATCAATAGTAACCCGGCGGTTTTGCTGCCTCCCTTCCTCCGTACTATTGTCTGCCTCGGGGATGCTTTCCCCAAAGGTTTCAATTACTAGAGCTTCCTCTGGAATCCCTAGTTCCATCAGCCCATTTAGCACGCTGTTGGCTCTTCGGTCTGATAAACCTTGATTGGAGTCATCTGTACCAATGGAATCGGTGTGAGCGGTTAAATGAATTTTGGAGCTTGGGTTTTCAGTAAAGAAATCGGACACCTCGCTCAACACATTGCCTGAGTCCTCTTGCCATTGATCCTGCCCTAGGTCAAAATAGATTCGATAAGACTGTACTAAGATGAGAGAATCGAAGGACATCTGTCCATTCAATAGCAAAGGAAGGGCGGTCAATAGCGTCAAGAAAAGGCGTCGCATGTGTTAAGGTTTGGTAACTTAATCTACTACTATGTGGTTTGAAAGTACTAAATGTCCTATTTCCTAAAAACTTTCCTGCCCCAAAATAGCACTTGAAAACCGTAGATACTTAACCAATAGACAACTGCAACAAAGGAAAAGATGCCTAGCCCAGCAAAGATCTTGCTGTGTCTTAGGTCGATCTGGAAGAACTCAAAACTGACAAAGTCGCTGACGACCATAAAGGCATGAACGAAGAACAATAGAAACAGAATCTGTAGGAGTTTATTTAGGTATCTAATGGCTTTGATGTGCTTCTTGTCTTTGATCTGTTTGCGGCGGCGGCGAATGTAGCGGTAAGCAAAATACATATAAGCAAAGAAGCCAGCCAGGTACAGAAATTGCTCGAATCCACCATAAAAGGGATTATAGAAGTAGCGATCCACTTGACTCCTTGCCTCAATGCTTTTGGAAAAAGTAACCAAAAAGAACAGTAGCTGTCCTCCCGGTAATATGAAGTGTTTAACATCCGATAACCTGAATTTATAGGCAGGATATAGAGTTAGCTTTACGTAGTAAAATAGGAGTGTAGGAAAGGCTAGAGTATAGTAGATCGGTAAGAAATTGAATTGTGGATAGGCTTTGTAAAAATCTGTCAGCATAAAGATATTATGCAGTAGGGTCAAGCCAATCGTTATCAATAAAAGTCCATAAAAAGCATTAGCTCGCCGCTCCCCTGATCCCTTGAAAAAGAACAAAAAACCAATAAATAAACTCTGCAGCACACCAATTGTCATTAAGCCAATCAGGATGTAGAAGAATATTGTATGGTTTTCTAAGGACATGCTGTAGTTTTCTTTTTTGGCAAAGATCGGGATTCTTTGGATTAAAGTCCAGTCGCGCTGGCTGCACCTCACCTCACCGGGTGACTTAGAGTCACCCGGTGAGGTGAGGTGCAGCAGCAGCGCAAGTAGCTTATTGCTTTGGTCGCTTATAGCGAATTGGAGCTGCCGGCTCCGGTTTAAGCTCTATACTTTGTGACTTCATAAGCTTAAGCGCCTCCTGGACTGCTCTTTCCAACTGTGGGTCACCACCCTTGATGACTTTGGCAGGATCTTGGATCACCTCAATATCCGGTGCGACACCAACGCCTTCTACGGCCCACTCGCCATTCACATCAAAGAATCCTCCCCTAGGTGCTACCATTCTACCCCCATCGAGGAAAGGTGGTGTGTCCCAGGTTCCTACTAGACCACCCCAGGTTCTTGTACCGATAAGTGGGCCAATTTCCATCTTATGGAAAAGATAGGGTAGGAGATCCCCGCCGGATCCTGCACGTTCATTGATGATCATTACTTTAGGACCCCACAAGCCTGCCATAGGCGTAGTGAAAGGGCGTCGATCATTGGCCTTGCTATTGAAGTAGCCGTGGAGTTTTCTAGCCATCACATCGACCATGTAATCGGCTGCAGATCCTCCACCATTGTTACGTTCATCTATAACTGCTCCTTTTTTATCTTGCTGCGCAAAGAAATAGCGATTGAATGAGTTGAAGCCGTTGCCGCTAGTGTTTGGCACGTAAACGTAGGCTAGCTGACCATTGGAAAGACTATCGACCTTTCGCCGGTTTCCTTCCACCCAATCCACATAACGTAGATTGCGCTCGCTGCTAATGGCTTTAGTGATGACCAATCTAGCGCCTTCTTTTGAGGTACTGCTATTGACGAGCAGTTTTACTTGGCGGTTGGCCGCTCCTTCCAATAGACTAAATGGATTTGTGGGAGCTTGAAGGTTTTTCCCATCAATGGCTAGGATATAGTCTCCTTCCTTCACGTCCAAACCAGGGATGGCCAAAGGTCCTTGAACACCAGGATTCCAACTCTCCCCGGTGTAGATTTTCTTAATACGATAATAGCCATTTACTGCTTCCAGATCGGCTCCTAGAAGACCAATCGATACTCGATCGATATCTGGAAAATCACCCCCTCTGGTGTAAGAGTGTCCAACGGCTACCTCCCCACCAAGAATATCTACGATATAGTTCAAGTCGGTACGATGACGAACATGATCCACCCAAGGGCTGTACCATTCGTACACATCATCCCAAGGTGCGCCGTGCACATTGTCAACATATAGGAAGTCACGCTGATAGCGCCATCCTTCTTTGAAAATCTGAGCCCATTCTGCCCGTGGTTCAACCTTCATCTTTAAGTTCAGTTTCAGTTTACCCGCGCCGGGTTTGGGCGGCGGGCCTCCTGCTCCGACGATTCCCCAGCTACCCCGACTATTGTAGAGGAGTTGTTTCCGGTCATTAGAAATCGAAGCTTGTCCGACTCCTTTCAAGAATAATTTAGCCTCCTGTTCCTTTATATCGTAGCGATGTAGGCTAAGTCCTGGTTGATTATCTACCGCTTCCATGTAGAAGAACTTGCCTGTTGGCCCTGCTACCATGGCCACATAGTTGCGAGCTGGAACGTCGATGGCGAGGATGCGGCGTGCCAAACCTGGCATGTCAATGGTGACCAAAGAGTCCTTTTCTGCCTTTTTATCTTTTTTCTTGTCCTCTGATGCAGGTTCCTCATCACTCTCTGGTAGGAAGGGAGAAGGGGTGTCTTTGCCTAGCAAAACCATATACGGGCGATACGTGGTAGAAGGATCATACGAACTCATATCTAGCCAACCCGTATTCAAACCGAAGTTGGTGCTGGCCAAAAAGTAAAGGTACTTACCACTTTCGTCCCAGACCGGGCTAATGGCATCGGCCATCCCGTCGGTTAGTTGGTAGGTTTGTCCCGTTTCTACTTGATGCACTTTGATGGCCTTATGCTGATTGTCTAGCAGACGAGCATAGGCGATCCAGCGACTATCGGGTGACCAGACAGGATTCATGCTACGATTGGGGTGAGCAAAGCGGTCGGTGTCGGCTTTCTTCACAACCCCACTTTCAATGTTGGCATACCAAAGGTTGTAGTCGGTATCTGTATAGGCTATGAATTTTCCGTCTGGTGACCAGGTAGGATTGAAATAAAAAGTAGGATTGGGGAGTTCGATGCTCTTTGGTGCTTCCAAACCCATTTGGTCACTGATCATCAGCGTATACTCGCCGGTCTTATCAGAGAACCAAGCCACCTGTTGACCATCTGGCGACCAAACAGGGTATCGATCCGCCACGCCAGGTGACTGTGTTAGGTTTCGCCAATCGCCTTTCTCTTTGGGTGCCGTGAAAATATCACCCCGATATTCGAATATTGCACGTTTACCAGTAGGGGAGAGGGAGGCATTTGCCAATCGGCCTGCAGGTACATCTTCCCAGCGAGGTCGTGCCCAATGAAAATCACCTTTGACCTCTACAGCTAGCTGCTTGCTATCCCCCGTTTCAGGCTTCAATTCATGTAGCCAACCACCTTGCTCGTAGATGATGGCATCAGGACCTGCATCAAGACTCTTTACATCGAAATCCTTGTGATAGGTCAACTGCTTCAGCTCATCATTGCGGGGATCAAAGGACCAGATGTTGCTGGCATAGTCTCTTTCCGATAGGAAATAGACCTTTCCTTTGTACCATACGGGATCCAAATGCCGCTCCTTATCTGGCTGGGGCACTCTCTTGAGTTCAAAGCTTTTCATGTTGACAATCCAAATCGGCATTGCCTGTCCACCGCGATAGTTTCTCCATTCAGGATCCCAGCCCGTGATCGGGGTGTAAGCAATATAGTCTCCTTTCCCAGATAATTCTCCATAGGCAGCTCTTGGAATTGCCAATGCAGTTGGAAGTCCTCCATCTAATGGTATGGTAAAGAGTTTGCTAGTCTGTGTGGGGCGGCCATCACGAGAAGAGCGGAAGAGGATGGAACGGCCATCTGGGCTCCAACCCTGCACAAAATCTGCGCTTGAATGCCAGGTTAATCTGCGCGGCTCCCCTCCGGCGGTTGGGACGACATAAACATCTGTATTCCCATCATACTGGCCAGTGAAAGCTACCATGTTTCCATCGGGAGAGAAGTGAGGTAGACTTTCGCTGCCTTCAGCGCTGGTCAAGCGTTGTGCGGAGCTTCCTCCACGCTCGAGAACCCAAAGATCGTCGGCATAAACAAACACTATTTTATTCTGACTAATAGTAGGCTGTCGGAGAAGCCGAGTGCCTTGAGCCCAAGAGAATTGGCCAAGGATCATGGCCAGGCCCATAAGGTAAAGGTATCGCATGTTGTTCGGTTTTATTAGCAAAGGACTAAGCTTGCTTTGGTATGATAAATAGCATGAAAACTTAGGTTCACTAAGGTAAACTTTATTGGCTAAAATAAGCAGTTCGATTAGGGACTCGCCAAAATCTAGCAAGATTGTAGGTCAATGAGTATTGGCACTTTAAATGGGAAATTTTCCCAGGCTTAGGAAACTAATGCTGGATGAGATTGTTAGGAAGGCGATGGCCAAGTTATGGGATTATATCAAGCAGCTTTTTCAAGAGGCAGAACAAAGTTCAGCTAGCCAACCTGTCGTGCACGAAATGATAAAGAGGAGTCCAGCGGAACGAGAAGACTATTTACAGTGGCGAGAGGGCTTGATTCGCCGTAGGTTGATTGACTGGCTGCGGGATCAGTATGCAATTTTTCAGGTTCTTCCAGATGATATAGATGAGGCCTTAGATTTCTTGAATACCCCCTCATCCAAAGGCTTTGTCGTCCATTTCTACAAAACCAACTATTCTCGAAGAGAGGTCATCCATTTCTTTGACTATCTAAAGGAACAAGTATTGGCCCTCAACTACCGCACCCAAATTTCAGATAGCCGAACCTATAATAAGCCCGGCTGGGTAGAGACCACCGAACGTCACTACCTTAAGCCCCGCCCCAATTTTGAGGCGGGGAAAAAGTCGAAGCAAGCTTTTGGCAATGTGATGATCGAGGTGGAGATCCGCGATGAGAAAGTTCGCAATCTCCGTTTCCGTGCTACGGTGTACAAGGATCATCAGTTTGAAGAGGCAGAAGATTTTAAGGATTTGATGCAAGCGTTGTTGCATTGAGCGCCTGTTCATATAGAAAGCTGCTGACGGCCAGCACTACCTCCTCTTTCTTCTCTTCTTGTGGGAAATGCCCACAGTCTTCCAGTTTTAGTACCTGAGCTTTAGGAAAGGCACTGGCGTATTTGTCAAGGTATTTGGGAAGTACGAAAGGGTCTTGCATACCCCAGATGAATAGTACAGGCTTGTCTTGAAGTCGATGGATTTTCTTCCATAGGCTTCCAAACCATTGCTGATCATTCAGAATAGACCTGGCAAATGCTAAGGTGCCGTGCCGTTCTGAAGCCTTCCGAAAAACCTTGGTGTAATGCCGATGCACTACTTTGGAAAGTCGGCCTGCCTCATGAAAAGATTTCGGAATAAGGAATCTTGGGGAGAAGTTTAGCCGTAAGTACAAAAAGGGAAGCAATGGACTTTTCAAAATCTTGGCAGATTGCTGAAATTCTGGCTCATTAGAAGCATCCCACAGCCAGGAGTTCAATAGGGTGATACTGCTGATTTGATTAGGTCGATCCAAGGCGTAAGCCATACCGATAACTCCGCCAAAATCATGCAACACTACATGTAGATCGGACAACCCTAAATACTCAATGAATTGCGTCAGTACCCGAACATGTGTAGGGGTACTATAATCGTAATCTTTAGGTTTGTCGGAAAGTCCAAATCCCATCAGGTCAATAGCAATACAGCGAAAATCCGTGGATAGTTTTGATATAAGATGCCGATAGTCGAATGACCAGGAAGGTGTACCATGTACGAAGAGAATGGTTGGACCCTGCCCTTCGTCGACATAGTGCATTTTATGATTTTCAACGTCAAAGTATTTGTGGGTAAACGGATAAGCTTGGCGGTCTAGCCAAGAGTACGATTTGTCAGGCATAATTTTTTGCCTCAAAGTTGCGGAGCCTATAGGTGAATTGACTTGGTATAAACCAAGATTGCGGGATTGTTGGAAATTCGTAAGGAAAAAGAACAGCAGAGGGCATCGAAAAATGAGCCCTTATTCACAAATTTTCGACAGACTTTACCCTAAAGCAAAGCGGAAAGACGTTCTTAGAGTATCTCTTAATACTCAAGTTGCTGATGCATGAGTTTTTTATTTACTATTTTCGGGTTTCGATAAGTTAATTGCGTCAGTTTTGTGGCAACAAAATAACGGTCAATAGTGAGCGAGAGAGGTGGAGGAGGACAAGGAAGTGCCCAAAAGTCTTGCTTAATTATTGCCATTGCCTAATGCCATCATTGGATAAAGAACAGACAGTTTATGGTTGAGGTTGAAAACCCCCTATTGGAGGCTTGCGCAGAACATGTGCAGGCGTTTTTCGAGGAAAAAATATCAAGTGACTACGTTTATCACGATTTTCAGCATACGCAATATGTAGTGGATATGGCATTGCATATTGCAGAAGGCTATGAATTGACTGAAAAAGAAATTGAGATTATCCAATTGGCAGCGTGGTTTCATGATGCCGGATATGATCAAGGACCAGAAAACCATGAAATACGCAGTATTGAGTATGCCCGTGCTTTCCTGGAGCCACATGGGTATCCAGAAGAAGACCTGCAAAAAATCGAACAGGCCATCATGGCCACGCGCTATCCTCAGAGTCCAGTGACCTTGCTTGATGAAATTGTTTGCGATGCGGATCTAAGTCATTTGGGGAACGAATGGTATTGGGACCGTTGCGGGAAAGTCCGCCAGGAAATGATGATGACCAAGGGAAAAATCATGTCTGACCAGGAATGGGTAGATTTTGAAATTGCCTTTGTCACTAAACATGCCTATCATACCACTGTAGCCCAAGAGCTTTTCAATAAACAGAAAGAACGGCACATTCGCCAATTGCTTAAACAGAAGCAACGCCTCAACCCTGACCCATCCAAGGACATTGCAGAAGCAAAAAAGAAGAAAAAGAAAAAGAAGAAGAAAGGAGGTGTAGAAGAAGAAGGCAGAAATGGAGAAAATAAATTAAAGCAACTCAATCTCGGACGTGGAGTAGAAACCATGTACCGTACTACTTACCGAACACACGTCAACCTCAGTTCGATTGCCGATAACAAGGCTAACTTCATGTTGACGATCAATTCGATCATTATTTCGATCTCTGTCCCTTTTGTAGCCTCTCAGGTGGAAGACAATCCAAAAGTAGTGCTGCCCACTATGATTCTGATTGCTTCTTCCTTGACTGCTTTGATTTTTGCGATACTCTCTACCCGTCCTAAGGTAACCAAAGGGGAATTTACCCGAGATGATATTGAGCAGAAGCGGTCGAATTTATTGTTCTTTGGAAACTTCTATAATATGAAAGTAGAAGACTTCCACTGGGGGATGATGGAGATGATCAAAGACAGTGATTTTCTTTATAGTTCGATGACCAAGGATCTTTACTATTTAGGAATAGTACTGGCCAAGAAGTATCGGCTCCTGCGAATCTGTTTTGATATCTTTATGTATGGAGTAATTCTGTCAGTTTTGGTATTTGTCGTGGTTTTTCTATTTTTCTAGGTGTCAATAATTTAGGCTTTAATTAGCAGAGACATTCTTTCTAGAATTAGTCCAAATAAGAATTTATCTAAATAGCGTTATTCTTACCCATAGATGTGAACTCTTTGGTGCTTGTAACCTTATATTAACAGCACAATTTTGTTCAAAAAAATAAGTATTTATGTTGTCAAGCAAGATGGAAAGCGCGCTGAATAAGCAGCTTGAGTTGGAAGGATATGCTTCATTTTTGTATTTGTCGATGGCATCTTGGTGTGAACGAGAGGGATTGGAAGGCTGTGCCAAATTCATGTATCGTCAATCGACGGAGGAAAATGAGCATATGATGCGTATTTTCAACTATATCAATGAAACAGATGGTCATGCCTTAGCACCTGCCATCGGTCAACCTCCTCATAACTTTGAGTCGGTAAAAGCTCTATTTGATCAAGTGTATGCACATGAGCAAAAAGTTACTGCTTCCATTAACAACTTAGTAGCATTGAGCTACGATGAAAAGGACCATGCAACACTCAATTTTTTGCAATGGTATGTAGAGGAGCAGCGAGAAGAAGAGGCTCTAATGCGAACTATCTTGGATCGAATCAAGTTGATTGGGGATGGTCCACAAAGTTTGTATTATATTGATCTGGAATTAGAAAAGATCAATGGAATAGAAGAAAAGGCTGAGGCGGAAAGCGAGGCCTAATTAGCTTGTATCATGGAAGATCAAATTTTAGACAGTTTTGACGAATTCGACGAGCAAACACGGATAGTTACAATTAAGCACTTTTACTTTGAATCACAAGCCAGCCTATACGCGGCGAGACTCAAAGAAGCTGGCATCAAATGTGTTGTTTCAAATGCTACATTGCAGACGATGTTGCCAGTAGAACAAGGAGGGATCAAACTATTGGTGCGAGAAACGGATTTGGAAGAAGCGAGTCAGATTGTGCGACAGATGGATCAGCGGAATAATGAGAGTACTGAGGATGGACCCTTTCATGAAATCGATGAGCAAGGAATTGCGTATTTGAAATCTTTGGATAAGGAAAAGAAAGGAAATGTTTGGCTGCAGTGGTTGGTGGTGTTTATCCTACTTCTAGTACTGATTCGCGCCTTTTTGAGAGCTGGTGGCTGGATTGATAGTGGGTGGGACTTCTTCTAAAACAACTACAGGATCTTCCTGATTAATTCTTAAGACGAAAACAAGACCTCAGCAATTGATTTTGCTGAGGTCTTCGTCATTTTACTGTGTGACAAATTTTCTTGTGAATCGCTTGTTGTCCTGAATGATGCTCAAGACGTGGGATCCTTTTGCCACCTTATCTAGTCTGATAGTTTCTCGATAACTTCCAGCGAAGTTCGGAAGGTACTCCTTGTATACTTCTTGCCCATTGACGTCAAAGACCTGGATCAGTACTGGGCTAGCCGTAGATTGGAAGTTAACTAGCATCTCACCGTTATTCGGATTAGGTGTTAGGTTAAAGTTGCCCAATTCAAGCTGTGCGGCAGAACTAGGAACTCTGGTGTTAGGTGTTTCGGTCTGCTTGTTATCTGTATCTAGTTTGAACTTGATTGGGATGGTCAATTCCGTAGCCACTGCTTTCCCTTTATTCATGCCAGGAGTCCAAGTTCCCTCTAGGCTATTCAAGGCTACGTAGGCTGCTTTACCAAGCGCTGGAGATGGAGCTTTTACAACTTTCAAGTCATCCATCATGCCTTCTTTGGTTACTGTAAAGCTTAGAAGTACTGTACCTTCTGCGCCTTCTTGCTTAGCTTCTTTGGGGTACTTCAGATTGCTATAAATGTACTCCAACATTCTTCTATCAGAGGTTGCTTTTCCTTCTGAAGGATTCACGCCTGGGAATAAAGGCATTTGGTCCACTGTCTGCATAGGAGCTGCTCTTTCTCCTAGGTCAAAGCTAAAAGGAAGCTTCATTTCTACGTCGATTGCTTTACCATCCTTACGTCCAGGTGTCCATTTAGGCATGCTATTCACCATACGTAGTGATTCTTTCTGCAAGTCAGCATTTGTAGACCCCCCCGCTACCTTAGCGGCTGTGATAGTCCCGTTTTTCTTTACGGTAAAGGAAACAATTACTTTGCCTTCAACTCCAGCTTCTTTGGCAGACTTGGGATACTGCATGTTAGAGATGATGTAATTTGCTAGGGCCTTTTTAGAGCAAGCATTTCGCATATTAGCGTTCGGCTGATCTTCACAATTGCCGAATCTTAGCAATTCGCTTGCTTCTACGGACTTTTTAAATCCTTTGGTGTAGATTTCGACCACTCCATTTGCTCCTTTGTCACCATACTTTTCCTTAGCGGCTTCTCCTTTAATGACGTTGATGTATTCAATATCATTAGGATTTAACTCGGTCATAGGATCATTTACACTTCGATCCATGATCTCGTCATCGATGACGAAAAGTGGCTGTTCAGTAGTACTGGCTGTACCTCGAATCTTAATCTTGGACTGTGCAGGTTTATTCATCTCGTCTTCGATAGATAGAGGTTCTTCTTTGATGATTTCAATCGTCGTCTCAGAAGCGTCGATCTTATCTATCTTTTCAATTTCCCCTTTAAGTTTGAAGAAGTTTCCACCTTCCTTCAGTTCTTCTTCGATCACTTCTCCCGAATTCTTAGTCGTAATCTTTACCACACCATTTACGCCTTCTTCGCCATAAAGCGCTTTTGCGCTTTCTCCTTTAAGAACATCTATTCGCTCGATACCATCCGGGTTTAGCGCTTCCATCTCTGACTTGGTCGCCACTTTCCCATCGATAACGTAAAGTGGGTCAAATTGATCACCATTGGTGCTTCGAATCCTGACGCCCGATCCAGGGGTGTCTTCAATAATTAGAGATTCTTTCTTTGGGGTAAAAGCATTGCGGAATTGACCTGCAATCATTTGATCATTTTCTACTGTAGTATCCATCCCGTAATGATCCGCTACCAAGGTTGCTACTTTGGTGATATCTTTTTTATGATTCGGGTGTGCTTGGATGTAGCTATCATATTTTCTGGCAAAAAGACCAGCTAATTTACCATCGATATTCTCTTTTGAATGTGCTCGTTTGGCCAATATTGCGGATAATTCTTTTTTGATCTTGTCTAGATCAGGACCAGGGGTGCTCTCTTCTAAAACTATTTCTTCTGCTGGTGCCTCTACAGGAACCATCTTGTAAACTTTAGTAGGAGCAAAGGCCATTAGCATCAAAGCTAGAACTGGGAGGATGAAAGTGTATTTCATCAAAGACCGTTGTGTAGACTTTTTCTTCGTCATCATGGTCAGGCGTTTTTTCAATTGTGAATGAATAAAATGATTCGCAATGGCAATCGGAGGTCCGGACATCGATTGCCGTATTAATAAATGGCCATAGCTTTTTCGTTTAGTAGTTTGTAGCACTGCCTCATCTGCTTGGTATTCATGGATCATCCGTAAGGATCTACGGTAAAGCCATACGAGCGGGCTAAACCATAATACAATACCTATCAATTCCACCAATAATACATCTAGGCTGTGCCACTGTCGGATATGTTCAATTTCGTGAGTAATAATCTTTTCCTCATCGGCTTCGTTTAATGGAATCCGTTGACTTTGAAATAGCCAATGAAAAAAGGAAAAGGGTGGGTGAACACTCGGTGTCTTCACAAGAGCGTATCCTGGGCGCTCCATTTTCGTGCCTCGCCAATACAACCAGGCTATCCGTAGTAAACCCATCGTAAATCTGATGGCCAATACCGCCACACCAAGCAAGTAAGTCACAAATAAGCCCTGAATAAGTCGATCTCTAAAACTGGCCTCCTCTGCTACCACCGCTGTGGCAGTCATCCCAGCTAATTCCTCTAGATCTAGGCTTACACTTGGGATTTCAATGATCTGCTCCACAATGATCTGGTACTCGACCAAGGGAATCAATAAACCTCCTACTAAACCCGCTAATAGATACCAGCGGTTGTATTCAAAGAAGGTCTCTCGACTCAATACCAGGCTGTAGAGTAAATAAAATCCTAACCAACAGATGTTTACTTCTAGTACATAGTTCAACATGAGCTCCATATTGGGAACGAACAATGTTTAATGGAAAATGTAAAATGAATAGTGGAGAATGAAAAGATGCCAATTATTAATTCTTCACTACCAATTATCCATTAAAAATTATTCATTCAACATTCAACATTCAACATTCAAATTACTCATCCTCTGCTTCGTCTAACTTATCCAATAGATCAGACAAATCATTTAAGCTAAGGTTTTGTTCTTTCACCATAAAAGACACCAAGCGTTGCATAGACCCGTCAAAATAGTCTGATACAAATTTCTTCAGCGTTAAACTGCTGTAGTCCTGTTTGGTGATGGTAGGGAAGTACTCATAGGTTCTTCCGTAAGCTTTATGATCAAGGATGCCTTTGTCCTCCAAGGTTCTAACCACCGTAGAAACCGTGCTATGTGGAGGCTTAGGCTGTTGCAGCTCATCGGCCATGTACTGGCGGATATCGCTGACTGTGCAGCGGCCTAATTTCCATATGATTTGCATGACTTCCTCTTCGGCCTTGGTTAATCTTTTCATAATTACCTTTTGCTTAGATGGATGATTTCCTTTAGCTGTTTAATTCGCTGTGTGCTGTACTCACGAAATTTTTGATCATTGCTAGCCAAGTATTGGTCGTAATACTTGAGTGCTGGTTTCTTATCTCTATAGTACAGATCACAGGCGCGAGCCAAATGAAATAGATACTCAGATTTTGGTTCGTACTGATAGGCTTTTTTGTAGCGATTAATGGCAGATTTGAATTGGTTCTCACTCATGTGAATCGAGGCCAGATCACTCTGGTAGGTCCCCATCTGCTCAGAAATGCCCAATTCAATCGCTAGTTCTAAGTGCTCGATACTCTTTTCCATGTCATCGAGCGCTTTGTAAGCCAATCCCAGATAGTGATGTGTTCGATCGCTATCTTTCCCTCTGGATACGATACGTTCTAGATGAAAGATCGAACGATCTAGGCTATCCAAACGAAGATAAGCAACGCCCAACATCATCTGGTAATAATCACTTGTATCTCCTTGGGCCATTGCTTTTTCAATCGCATGGGTAACAGTCGGGTAATCTTTTCGCTTTTGAAACAAGCGGGCCTGGTTATACAAGAGCTTGATGTTGTTTGGGTCGATATTAAGCCCTTTCTGTAATACCCTTTCAGCATATTCGAGTTCGTTCATCGCTAGGTATATATCGCTGAGCTGATCGATAATTTCTACATCCCCTTCGTTTAATTCATGTGCGCGAATAAAAAAAGCTATGCCTTGAAGAGGTTTGTTCAGACGCATGGAAGCATATCCCATTCGTTTGAAATAGTAACTATTCGTCGAGTCGATGCCTATCAGTTGTATGTATTGGCTTTCAGCCTCCTGGTAGTTGCTCATGCGCTCATAAATAGAGCCCAAGGAACTTAATGCATTAGTATTCAGCGAATCAATGGATAATACCTTCTTATAGAACAGGCTAGCATCTGGATAACGACCCATTTGAAAATTGCAGTAAGCGATCTTCAAAAGGTAGGTGGTATTTTCTTGATCGTGAATATGGCATTCACTTAGCAGACCTAGTGCCTGATCAAACTGAAAACCATTCATCAACTCTAAAGCTTCGTGATACATCTTGGCCGTTGAAAGCGAATCTTGAGATTGCCCGATCAAGGGGGTAACAGTGGTGCTTAGCAAGATCAAAAATGTCAAACAACTTGATGTTAGAAGCTGTAATAATCTTGATTTACGCTGCAATAAATTTAGCGTTTCCTCTACGATTAATTGCTTAACTGGTACAAACATACGTCCCTTTTTTTGTAAGTGCAACTATTTTGTACGATTTATAACTAAAAATTACGTTATAAAGCGTTTTCTTTAGTTTAGATGCAGGAAAATGGAGGAATGGTGGGTGCGTCCGACAATTTTTTTAAGCCAGTAGATATGGTAATTGTAATGGTTTGCTAACCGGCTGGGAGAGGAATGGATCACTGGAGGGGAAACAAAAAACCTCCGAAATGCGGAAGGCACTCGGAGGCTGATGGTTTATTGGGGGCCGAATAAGTGTTAGTGCTAACGTGATTTTTGACAGTTCTGAGAGCACGGCGCTTTTAGAGGACAGAAGTAAGAAGGCAGAGGACAGATAGGAAAAGGCAGACTATAAACCTCCGTATCTGCTATCTGTCCTCTTACCTCTGCTCTCTCCTACTGCAACTTAAAACGAATGGGTAAATTAAATTGAACTCTTACTGCCCGACCTTGTTGCTTCCCAGGGTGCCAGCGCAGTCGTTGTTTCTTCAGGAACTTTTTATCCTTCATCAAGTTGACAACTCTTAGGGCTTCATTTCCGCAACCACCAGCGAGATCCCGTACAATCTCGGTGTTGGAGATTTCTCCATTGGGCTCAACTATAAATCGGATTACAGCTTGTCCTTCAATATTATTTTCTCTGGCAATGGAAGGATACTTAATGTTTTTAGAAAGGAAGGTAAGCAGGTTCTTATCAGAGCATTGCTTGCGTTCCGCCTTATTGAAAATATCTACGCAATCGCCAAAGCTGGGCATTTCTTCTACTGCTATAAAGAAATCTGGACCCTCATCCTCTGGTTCCGGTGGCGGCGGAGGAGGAGGGGGGACTGGTTTGTTTTCTACCTTGGGGGGTGCAATCACTTCGGTATCCTCCGTAATGCTAAGGTCTTCAAATTCCGGTTCATCTTCGTCCAGAATCTCTTCGTCAACGACCGGCTCAACCACTGGCGGCGGTGGAGGCGGCGGTGGCGGAGGAGGGTCTTTGGTGATGGGCGGAACTTGATCTAGATCCTCATATTCGCCAATCTCTAGGTTAGCAAATTCAGTTGTATCATAGGTCGTCCAACTGAAAGCCAAGATGGTCATTGCTAGTGCAATGGAAAGTCCAAATCGAAACAGGGTATTGCTCCAACGGAAGATATCGACCTTGGGATATTTTGTTCGGTTGGTTATAGAGATGATGGTTGCCTCGTCTTCCATAGACTGCTGGCTAGCCCTTTTCAACCAAAGGCGCCAGGCCCAGATGAGTGTAAAAACGGCGATGACCATCCCTGTGCACGCCAATAGCAATTGGGTGCCATCAATGCTGATAGCAAGCAAAGTCATAGTATTAAAATTTTACGTGTAATGGAATTTGCGCCCAAGAATGCGGCGCGGCTGGTAGATCGACGTCGTTTTTCGACTAACAATTAAAATAGACTTTGGCCAAAAGGCCTATTTCAACGGCTGGTATATAGGAGTAGATGTAAAGATGTTGAGTTTTGGTGTGTGGCCACTAATTTCGGCCTCTACTTCCACGTCTGTTTCCTTGGTTTGTATTTTGAGATCCTTGGCGATTAGCATTGGGTTCTGGCTCTGGTAATTTTTCACCGAGAAGTACGGAGGCTTCCACATCCCAATTGGCGCGCACCTCTTCAATTGGGCGGCTATAGATAGGTTCGGGTTGTCGCTGTGTGTCGTACTCGCCGGTATCCCATCGGCCATTACGATTTACATCGGTAATGATACGGATAGTGTATTTAGCTGCAGACAGATTGGTGATAGAACGTTGATAGCGCTCACTACCACTGACAATCCATCGAGAAACCAAGGCATCACTCCGCCCGAGGAGCTCCATGATATATTGAGCCGTGGAATCAAATCCAGTCAGCGTCAAGTTGAGATTGCCATAATTCTTGAGGAGATTAGCTTGATAATCCTTGACAATACTATCCTGATTATTCAAGCCATACATATCTGTAATGGCTCCTGGCAAAATCTCAAGCGCATAAATCATTCCCTCTCTCCAAGGATAATCCATTTGCAATTGTTTGTTAGCCAGGGTGTCGAAGGATAGCTCCGGTTGAACTCGCGTTCTGAGGGTATCCTCGTAAAGGAAGAATAAGGAAGTATCTACAGACCCGATGGGTTGGTTAAAGTTAAGCGATATGGGTTCGCTGGGTTTAAATCGTTTGCTCGTACCCCCACCAAGTACCTTGAAGACGGTCTCTTCCATATAGGGGGCGCGATCGCCTGGACGGACACGCACAGTATCGCTAACTAAAGTATCTTGCCGAATATAAAGCGACCAGTTTTGTCGTCCCACCTGATCATACCAAACCTTTAGCGTATCCTTATCATACTCATAGATTACTTGTTGCTCGAGCGTGTCATAGGACAAATCAAGACGAGCGGCATCTATGGGTTCACTGAATTGGACCTTAAGCAGACCGTAGATTGTGGAGTCTACATCTTGGATGCGGTAAGGTTGGGTCTCGGTGAAGAGTCGAATGGTAAGATCCGAACTGGTGTCACCATTTATTTGTACCAGTGTATCAGGGAAACCAATGGCTTCATTGGCTTGATTGAAGAGATAGTTTAGGTCACCATCTTCCAAGGCGAAGGCCCTAAACGTTCCCTCTTTGACATTCTCAATCGTGAACTTTCCCAATTTATCCGTTTTGGCAAAGTAGAATGGTCTTTCTGTACGTACCACCGTATCGGAAAGGTTCTCATACAGCATCACACGAATGTCCTCCTTGGGCTCTGCTGTCTGAGCGTCAATGATGGTACCGCTAAAGGTCAAAGAATCCAGGAAATCTCCAGTTGAAAACACAAAACGAAGGTTCTCTGCGGGATTTCGTTCAGTTAAATCTTTGACGGCTTCCCCAAAGTTGATGGTATAAGTGACATTTTCTTTCAATACTTCATCATCGGCGAAATCAACACGTACCGTACGTTTACGTAGGCTAATATCCAACTGATTATCGAGGGGCGGAGAAACCACCACTTGTTGGAAAATCTCACTGACTTGAACCCACTCGTCAAAGGTGAGTTCGATGCGTTGTTTTTCAAAATTGGTTTGGAAATTCGGAGAAGAGTCCTCGTCTACCACTGCAGGAGGAGTTTCATCCCTGGGACCTCCAGTGGGAGCTAGCGGATTCGCGCAGGCTTGCAAGCAATAGAATAAGATTGCTAAAACAACATAAGGGTGATAGACAATTGCAGAGAAGTTAGAGCAAAAGGAAAAGCCTTTTCCCATGCGCCATGAATTAACCGGCTCGGCTTGCGTAGTATTGACTAGTAGCGGGCCATCACTCGAATTGGCCGTAGTACCTCTATGAGGAATCTCCATTCTAACTCCATTTAAGTTGCGAGCCGCAAATATAGGCATACTCTCGGCGAATTTGCGCTCAATTGGCGATGCAATCGAATGCTAAACGCTTAATCGCCCAAAATTGGAGGTACTTATACTTAGGTTTAACTTTCTATTGGCTTTTCAAGCTAGCAGAGATCAGAAGCCTTCAAGACTTCTGATCTCTGCTAGTCTAGAAATGGATTAATAGCTCTGTGGTCGCTCGATCTGCATTTTTAACTACTTCTCAAGAGGATGGCATCCGTAAGGAACGCTGTGTCTAGCCCTAAATTTTCCATTCATACCAAACCTGTGGTAGGTCTTTGCCAGGGCTCCTAAATTGCTCCTAAAAACTAAAACATGAAAAATCTGTATGTCGTACTACTGTTATTCATCGGAATGGCAGCTAGCAGTTGTTCCGGAAAACTAAGCGAAGGGCAAGCCGAACCAGAAGTTTCTAAACCCGTCAAACCCACTTCCGTGGCATTGGAGGAGCCCGTTTTTCAACCTTTCAAAGCGCACAACGGAGTGGCTTTTACCTTTCTGAAATTACTCCCTGAAAATTATCAAGCGGATAGAGCGTACCCTGCTATGCTGGTGTTTCCCGCCATGGAGCAGCATAGTGACAAAGCCAAATGGCTTGTGAAGAAGTTGTTTGCCAATAACCACAATCAGGATTGGATAATAATTGTGGTTGATGCACCCAAGGATCGCAAATATGGTTGGATGAATCATCCCGCCCACCACGCACTAAATGATTTAATGGATCAGATTAAGGAGGAGCATTCGATTGACCAAGATCGATTTCATTTCTTAGGTTATGAAGAGGGGAGTAGACCTGCCTTTTCATTTGCAGGCATGTCTCGATCCTATGTACAGAGTCTAAGTTTTGTCGGCGTGAAGGATTGGGGCGAGATGGACGAAAGAGGGTTAAAACATGCCGAGGGTTTAGCAATGCCGATTTTGATTTTTGCCAATGGTACCGATAAGGGCTTATTAGCAAAAACAAAAGTGGTAGAGGAAGAATTGAAGCATCGCAAAGCGAAGATCCAACTGCTGATACAGCAAGAGGATACGGAAGATTTAGAAAGCCTACAAGCCGGTGGGCTGCTGACCAAAGCTAGCAAGGTCCTTTTACATCATCATTAATATAGACCCGATTGTTAGGCTACTTTTAGTAGGTGCTCCATCTATTCCGAGAGATAGGTAGCGCCTACTATTTTTGGTGAAAAGATAATTTCCTGCCCATCCAGGCAAAGCTTGGAGCAGCCCACAGTAGCCGTGCTATTAGGAGCAATGCGCAATTTGGTAGCGGTATAGGGCGGGAAGTCTGGAATGGAGAAGGAGGATTGCACAATGGCTTCAATAGCTTTTGCTCCCGAATTTGTCAACTGTACTAATTTTCCACATGCCCCTGATCCGCAGTCCGCTTCTTGAATGAGGGCCAGATCATCCACAGCAGTTAGTTCAAGGGCTTCGCCATGCCATTCGATGCCTTCTCCATCTGACTGGCTAAACACGGCGGTGTGCATTTGACTATACGTTAAGGTAGCAAAACGAATCTCTTCTTGATTTGAACTATTATTACAAGCCCAGAGAAATAGACAGCATAACAAAGAGATATTCAAGTGTAGGTTTTTCATGAATAGTTAGATTACAGTCGGTGATTAAGAGTATTGTGCAGTTCGTCATCAAAATTAACAAAGGCTATTCAGAATGGGTTAAATTTGCAGAGAAAATAGACCAACCCATGAAATGGAGTAGGATTAAAGCACTGCCAATTCCTTGGTACTACCTGGTGGTAGGGGCTTTAATTTTGGGCACGCTCCAGCTTTTGCAAGAATACGTGGGTTACCAGATCAACAATTATGAATTCCCTTTTAGTTGGTATATCCTCAGTGTTAAGTTTTACGGACGCTACCTAAGCTGGGTATTGTTGAGTCCCTTGCTGTACCGTTTAGCTCGGGCATTTCTTCGTTGGCTTCCACAAAGAACAGGCGCTGACCTAGGCCGAATAATCATAGCTGTGCTAGGTTTGGCCGTTTTACATGTGGCTATTCTTACCTTATTGACAGATGTATTCACCTTCTTTCAATTGGGCTACTTCACGAGCTGGTTACAGTCTAATCGGCTTCCCGTTTTTTTGGGGAATTTTTCCATCAGCCTAATCCAAGCTTTAATATTTGTAGGCATTTGGGTAGCCGTAGAACTTTACCATAACTATCAACAGAAGGTGATTGAGCTGAATAGAGCGCAGTTGGATGCCCTCCTGATGCAGCTACAACCTCACTTTTTGTTCAATACCTTACATTCGGTATCCGCCTTGATTGACTGGGACAAAAAGGCGGCGCAGAAGATGATTACCCAGTTGGGAGATATGTTACGCCAGGTACTGCAAAATGAAGATCGCCATATCGTATCAGTGGGGGAAGAGGTGCAATTTCTACGGAATTATTTGGCAATAGAACAAGTGCGTTTCCAGGATCGTCTCATTGCTGATTTTGATGTTGCTCCGGAGATCCTTGGTACTCAAATACCAAATCTTCTTCTACAACCCTTGGTAGAAAATGCACTGAAGCATGGATTGGCCAATACAATAGAAAACGGAAGACTAGATGTACGGATTAAAAAGATAGAAGCACAAGAAGACTTCCCTAAATTAGGGATAGAAATTGAAGACAATGGCATCGGTTTTGATCCTTTGGAACGCCGTACCGAAGCGGAACAGGGACTCGGCCTGCCGAATGTGGAGCAGCGATTGCAGCGACATTACCCCGGTCAATACAGCTTTGAGGTGAGATCAAGCTCCGGCGCCGGTTGTGTCATCGAAATTCAAATACCCTTAATCCCGATCTTAGATGCAGGTAAGAGCAATCATAGTAGATGATGAATGGTTGGCTAGAAGACGCCTTGAGACCCTACTGGAATCTTACCCAGAGATTCGGATAGTAGGCCAAGGACGAAATGGCAAAGAAGCATTGGAGCTAATCCATTTGAAGGAACCAGAATTGGTTTTCTTAGATATACAGATGCCGGATATGGATGGCTTCGGCCTCCTTCAACAGCTTTCTGCAGACCGGATGCCTGCCATCATCTTTACGACTGCATTCGACCAATATGCAATCAAGGCCTTCGAGATCGAAGCAGTGGACTATCTACTAAAGCCCTTTGATGAGGATCGTCTGAAAGCCGCCTTAAATCGAGTGCTGAAGCGAATGGAGCTTAGTAAGATGTCGCAGTTTCAGACTCAAATACTCCAACTGGTGGAAACTCATCAGCAGCAAATGAATCAGGAGGAACGACTGTATTTTGAACTGAAACAAGCTGGGAAGATCATCCGAGTATCCGTAGAAGATATCTATTATATCAAGTCAGAAGGTAACTATGTTGCGCTGCACACCCAGAAGAAAAAATATTTATATCGATTGACGATGAATGCCATTTCAGACGAACTCCATTCAGATCTATTCCTGCGTATTCATCGTTCCTACTTATTGAATACCAAGTATATTGCTGGGACACGCTATCTCCAAAACAATGAGTTTGAGTTCGAACTGAAAAACGGGCAACGACTCCTATCCAGTAAGTCTTATAAGGAAAAGATTCAAGCCTTCCTCACCAGACCGTAGACGCTTCATCCCTAAAAATTCCATTCACCACAAACTCATTTATAGGCTCACCTGAGCGGACTACTTTCGTATTGTCCATTTTTATTTACTAGAAAATAGATAATATGAAAATCACCATCTCAAACTTTACAAGACTGTTTGCTATCCTGCTCTGGATAAGCACCTACAACACTACCCTTACTGCGCAGCGATTGGCAACGCCCCGAGTCAGCCCACCGACGGAACTGAAACAGACCATTGGCCTTACCGATATTACGATCAACTATTCACGCCCAAAAGTGAAGCGCGATGGTCAAGACCGAACCGGTAAGATCTGGGGCGGCGCTGCTTGGTATGGCTTTATCGATGCTGGAGGCAGCAAAGTTCCTTGGCGTGCTGGAGCCAACGAAAATACCTTGATCACTTTTTCTGATGATGTCAGTATAGAAGGCCAACCATTGAAAGCCGGGAAGTACGGCTTCTATGTGGCCCTAAGTGAAGATGGAAATGCCACTTTAATCTTCTCCAATAAGACGGATGCTTGGGGTAGTTTTGGATACCAAGAGTCGGATGATGCACTAAGGGTAAACGTACCTATTAAGGATCATCCCTTTGTCAATCCACTAACCTACGATTTTATGGACCTAGGGAATGACTTTGGTATTTTAGGGTTAAGCTGGGAGAAGAAGCAGATCGCCTTTACGATTAAAGTAGATTTAGAGGAAACGGTATTGGCTAATTTCCGCCATCAGCTGCATGGTGAAGCGGGGAAAACTTGGCAAGGACCCAATGCAGCTGCCGCGTACTGTGCACAAAACAATTTTAATCATGAAGAAGCCCTAAAATGGGTAGAGCACTCCATCAAAATCGAGAAGACGGTCGGAAACCTTGGGACTAAGGCCCAGTTGCTCTATCAAACTGGAGATAAACCTGCCGCCTTCGCCGCGACAGACCAAGTGGCGCACCTGGCCAACAATGCTCAGTTAAATGGCTTGGGTTATCAGATGCTGCAAATTGGTGAAATGGATAAGGCTATTGAATACTTTGAATTAAATGTAGACCGAAATCCTGAGGACGCCAACGTTTATGATAGCTTGGGAGAAGCCTTGATGATGAAGGGGGAGAACAAGAAGGCAATCAAGATCCTTAAAAAGGCCCTTACGCTCAACCCTGCTGATAATGTGAAACAGAACTCCATGGCCAACTTGAAGAAAATGGGGGTAGAGATGAAGGACAGTCACTAGATTCATTTTGCATCAGACTTCCGAAATCTCAAAGATTTCGGAAGTCTGATGCAAAAGCCCCCTAATAACTCAAGAGTCGCTCGATTTGCGCCTTTACTTTCTCCGCGGATGGCAGCATGGCAGATTCCAAAGTGCTATTCAATGGAATGGCAGGCATGTTTTCGGAGCCAACAGTAATGACCGGTGCATCTAAAGAAGTAAAGCACTCTTCTTGGATTAAGCCTGCCAAGCTTCTGGCAAAGGAGTTATTGCTGGGCTCCTCCGTCAAAACCATGCATCGATTGGTTTTCCGAACAGATTCGAAGATAGCTTCCTCATCGAGCGGATATAGGGTCCGCAGATCAATTACCTCCACTTGGCCCTCGAAGCTGGCGGCAGCATTAAGCGCCCAATGCACGCCCATCCCGTAGGTGACGATGGTGAGCGTGTGTTGTTTAGTAGCTGTAATTGGCTCTACCGTCAATGCTCGGGCAGCTTTGCCAAAAGGTAGAACGTAATCTTCAGCAGGTTCTTTAATTTTAGCACGGCTTGTACCTGGTACTTTGGACCAGTACAAGCCTTTATGTTCAAGAATGACTACGGGGTTCGGATCGTGGTAAGCGGCCTTCATTAAACCCTTGAGGTCAGCACCATTGCTAGGATAGGCGATCTTGATACCCCTGATATTCGTTAGCACAGACTCCACACTGGAAGAGTGGTAGGGCCCGCCGCTTCCGTAGGCGCCAATGGGCACGCGGAGAATCATACTGACTGGCCATTTGCCATTAGATAAATAGCAAGATCGACTTACTTCAGTAAACAGCTGATTCAAACCTGGCCAGATATAATCAGCAAACTGTACTTCAACGATCGGCTTCAATCCAACCGCCGACATACCTGCCGTAGAGCCAATGATAAAAGCTTCCTGAATTGGCGTATTAAAGACTCTTTCGTTTCCAAATTTTTGAGCCAAAGTGGCTGCTTCTCGAAAAACACCTCCCAATCTAGCCCCTACATCCTGTCCATACAATAGACAAGCATCATCTTTTCGCATCAGTTCCTCTACGGCATGCAGCGCACAATCCACCATAACCACTGGGGAAGCATCTGAGGGATGTCGATCACCTTGCTCTTCTTGGATCGTACTCGGGGCAAAGTCATGCGTGAATAAATCTGCTGGCGTCGGATCCTCCTCCGCTAAGGCCTTGAGATAATCCTGCTCTACCTGAGCTATGGCTTTATCCTCAATGCGTTGGATTTTTTTATCGGAAAGTCCACTGCTCTGTAGATATTCTTTGAGGATAGGGTAGGGGTCGTTAAGACGATGTTCCTCCAGGTCATCTCGATACCATTCCATTCGTACGCCGGAGGTATGATGATTTAGCAGCGGTACACTAGCATGTACAAGGAATGGTCTTCTTTCCTTCCGCATGGTGCCAATGACTTCCTCCATCTTCACGTAGGACTGAACAAAATCACTCCCATCCAAGCTGACCGCTTCAATCCCTTTAAAACCTTGAATATACTCTGCGGCATTCTGTGCACGGGTTTCTTCCGCACTGGCGGAGATATCCCAGCCATTATCCTGTACCAAAAAGAGAATCGGCAATTGACGCAGCGCTGCCATTTGAAAAGCTTCGGCTACTTCTCCCTCCGTAACAGAAGCATCTCCCAACGAACACAATACAATCGGGGCATTATCGGCATTCACCTCAACCATTTTTAAGCGCTCCTTGTACTGCATACCCAAAGCTGCCCCGGCCGCTGGAATAGCTTGCATACCTGTAGCAGAAGATTGGTGTGGAATCTTGGGCTTGTCCTCATCCCGCAGGCTTGGGTGTGAATAATAAGTTCTACCTCCTGAAAATGGATCAGATTTCTTGGCCAGCAACTGTAGCATGAGATGGTAGGGTTCCATCCCTATGCCCAATAACATGGCATCGTCTCGATAATAAGGGTAGGCGTAGTCTTGTGGTCTGAGTTGGAGGCCCGCGGCAAGCTGAATGGCTTCATGCCCTCTGGAGGTGGCATGTACATATTTGGAGACAGTCTTGAATTCACGCTCATACAATTCTGCCATTGCCTTGGCGGTACATAGCAATTCAAAGGCTTTGGTCAAGGTGTTTGACCGGATGTTAGATTTGGTAAGCGTCATCGTAATTTGGTTAAGGCGATAATTCTCTTGTTCTATAAAAATACAGGTATTTGTGTTTTTATTCTACAGGTAGATTAGAATAGGAAAATTGTTTTTTAATTGGCGGTTTAAGTAGAATAATTTTATTTTTGCTTTAGCGCTTTTCATGGAGAGAAGAAAAAAATTCTGCCTATTCGCAAAACCTATTCGGATATGAAGCTGGATGAAGTAGATTTAAAGATTTTACGCTTATTGCAGGAAGATGCAAGAATGACGATCAAGGAGATCGCCGCACAACTGAATTTGTCGACAACTCCGATCTTTGCTCGGATTAAAAAGCTTGAAAACGAAGGCATTATTGATCGCTATATTGCCGTGCTAAATCCGGAGAAATTGGGTAAGAAATTGAATGCCTTCGCAAATATTTCGATCAAGGAACATTCCAAAAAAGCGGTGAAAGACTTTGTGAAACACGTCGTTAGCTTCCCGGAGGTAATGGAATGTCACTACGTGACGGGAAATGCTGATTTTATTATCAAAGTGCTGGTCGATGATATTGAGCAATACAATGCCTTTGTGTTAGATAAGCTAGCGGATGTCCCAAACATTGGGAAGGTGGAGTCTCTATTCTCCCTGTCTGTAGGAAAAAAGACGAATGTAATCCCTTTGGATTAGCCAGTCATCAGCTCTTCATAGATCGAGAAATTCTCCGGGTCAAAACAAACGAAATAAACCTCCTCCAAGGATTGATAATTGAAGGACTGAACCGCTTCGACTGCAATGCTTGCGGCTTCTTGTTTCGGGTAACGATATATTCCTGTGCTAATATTGGGAAAGGCGATGCTTTTAAAATTTGCCGCTTCCGCCAATTGCAAACTGTTCCAATAGCAATTGTGTAGCTTCTGGGCTTCTTCGGATTTCCCGCCATTCCAAACAGGTCCCACCGTATGGATGACCTTTTGTGCCGGTAACTTCCCGGCTGTAGTCATAACAGCCTCGCCCACAGCACATCCGCCCTGCCGCTGCCTGATGATTCTACACTCCTCCAAGATCGCTGGCCCACCTTTCCGATGAATGGCACCATCTACTCCGCCACCACCTAAGAGTGAGGTATTGGCGGCATTAACGATTGCGTCTACGGTCATGCGTGTGATGTCTCCTTTAACTAGTTTGAGCTGCATATTTAAGGTTTAAATAAGGTGCTGCGATCCTGAGATTACGAGCTCCGTCTTATATTGGCCCTGATTGAATGAGAGGGAAATAAATTTTGAATTGGAGTATTTTACCAATATAAAAGATTATATTTATATCCTTCCCTGAGCATAAATTCTATTTTGTAGAGGTAGAATTGTGTCGATTGGCCTTCTTGTAATGAAGGCATTCCCGGTCTGATAATTTCCACGATCCACTAGAGTAGAGAACGCTGTTCCGCTCAAAATAATTCCTGATTACCACCCTTACTGTATCTATCGAAACGCCCCGAGGGCAAGTATTGTGTCAGCTGACTGGAACTAAATGATATCATCTTAGAACCTAATAAACTGTATTATGCTTAGATTATCTCCCTTAAGCAGGATATTGGCTGGACTAATTGTTTTGGCCATGATTTCCTGTAACACAGAGACTGCGCCTGCCGTGGAAAAAGGATCTGCGGAGCACATTAAGGCGGTAACGGAGGCCATCGATGATGCGACCTTAGCCGGTGCTAAGGAAGGATCAAAGGATTGGCTTTCCTATGGCCTAAACTACTCAGAGAATCGCTTCAGTCAATTAGATCAGATCAACACTGAAAATGTTAAAGAGCTTGGTCTAGCTTGGTCATACGACCTCAAATCTGTGCGTGGTGTAGAAGCTACCCCTGTGGTGATAGATGGGATTATGTACGTGACAGGACCTTGGAGTATCGTGTATGCGATCAATGCCAGAACCGGTGAGGAATTGTGGACCTACGATCCGGCAGTTCCGAAGAGCTATGCTGAAAAAGCTTGCTGTGATGTTGTAAATCGCGGGGTAGCAGTGTATAAGGGGCATGTGTACGTTGCTTCTCTTGATGGCCGCTTAATCGCTTTAGATGCTGCTTCTGGAAAGGTAGCCTGGGAGAAGAATACCTTGATTGATCCAGACAAACCTTATACCATCACGGGTGCCCCTAGAGTATTCAAAGGGAAAGTGATTATTGGCAATGGTGGTGCAGAATATGGAGTAAGAGGATATATCACGGCCTACGATGCTTTGAGTGGCGAGCAAGCTTGGCGCTTCTTCTCCGTTCCCGGTAATCCAGAGGAGGAGTTTGAAAATGACGCCATGAAGATGGCAGCCGAAACTTGGGATCCTGCCGGTAAATACTGGGAAGCAGGCGGTGGTGGCACCATGTGGGATGCCATGGCTTTCGACCCGGAGCTTAACTTGATGTATGTAGGAGTGGGTAATGGATCTCCTTGGAACCGTCGCCTGAGAAGTCCAGGTGGTGGTGATAATCTATTCCTTTCTTCTATCGTAGCTTTGAATCCAGATAATGGCGAGTATGCTTGGCATTACCAAACTACTCCTGGTGACCACTGGGATTATACCGCTACTCAAACCTTAATTCTAGCAGAACTAGAGATCGAAGGACAGGAGCGCAAAGTGATTATGCAAGCGCCGAAAAATGGATTCTACTTTGTGATTGATCGAACCAATGGTGACTTTATTTCTGCCGAGAATTTCGTAGACGTGAACTGGGCTAGTGGTTATGACGAAAATGGCCGTCCGATGGAGATCAGCGAAGCGGAATATAAAGATGGAGCCTACGAAGCGATTCCTGGACCCTATGGTGCGCACAACTGGCACCCCATGGCCTACAGCCCTCAAACGGGCTTAGCCTATATCCCTGCACAAGGTGTACCTATTGTAATTGAGGACAATAAGAACTGGGTATATAACTCCAATGCTGGAGGTGGACCACACAATAATCTGGGTTGGAACCTGGGAGTGCTCGTTTCTGCCGTACCCCCACAATCTGCTCCCTTTGGTCATTTGGTGGCTTGGGATCCAGTCAAGCAGGAAGCTGCTTGGAGGGTTGAGCATATTTCTCCCTGGAACGGAGGGGTATTGACAACAGCGGGAGGATTGGTTTTCCAAGGTACAGCCGATGGGCGTTTTGTAGCCTACAATGCGGCAAACGGGGAGAAATTGTGGGAAAGCCCAACGGGGACTGGTGTGATCGCTGCGGCTTCCACCTTTGAAATTGACGGCACACAATACGTCAGTATTGCCGCTGGATGGGGTGGTGTTTATGGTTTGAGTGCGGGGCATGCCGAGACGGCGACTTCCGGAAAGGTCTACACCTTCAAGGTGGGCGGAACTGGTGAAATGCCAGAAGTAGCGCCCTTCGAGCCAGGTACCTTGATTGCTGGGGTAGAATACAATCCAGATGATGTTGCCATGGGAGCGAAGTTGTATATCAACAACTGCGTTTTCTGCCATGGTGTTCCTGCTGTTGCCAATGGTGGTGCAATTAAGAACTTGGGGTATGTAGATCCTTCGATCATTGCCAACTTGGAAGAGCAAGTATTTGCTGGACCTTATCAAGGAATGGGTATGCCTGATTTTACGGGTCGTCTTTCCGAAGATGAAGTAACCAAGATAAAAGCCTTTATTCAAGGTACCGCAGATATGGTTCGTGCACAGATGGAAGCTGCTGCTGGCGGCGGATAAGAGGGAGTTTTTCACTCCTTATTTGCCTGGGTAGAACCAGGAGAAGTGAGTCATTGCGTTCTTGGCGATGACTCACTTTTTTGTTGTAATCCTACAGAGCAAGAAAGTTAAGTAGGGACCATCTTTTGTCTTCTTGTCTGTAAAGCCTGGACTTTCTCCACTATGATGTTTCCTACGTAATCGATTTCTTCTAGGGTATTATACTTGCCGATCCCAAAACGGAAGGCCTTGTTCAATAGGGATGGATTAGTCCCTAAAGCAGAGAGCACATGTGAAGGCTTAGCGGAGCCACTAGTGCAGGCTGAACCAGTAGAAAAAATTAAGTTGGGTAAACTCCCAATCAAATCTTCTCCACTCACTCCTGGAATCGAGATGTTGAGGTTGCCAGGGTGTCGATTGATTGGACAGCCATTTAGTTGTATGCCATCCAAGGTTGAAAAGAGATGATCTTGCAGCTGATCCCGCATTTCTTTTATGGATTTGAAATAGCTACTAGCAGTATCGGTCATGATCTCTAGTGCCTTCCCGAATCCAACTGCACCTGGAATGTTTGATGTGCCTGGTCTCAAGCCACGTTCTTGACTGCCTCCAAAGCAGATAGGATTCAGCAAGACTTTCTCTCCTTTGCGTCTTGAGAACAAGGCGCCAACACCTCTTGGACCATAGACTTTGTGTGCTGATAGGGCGGCTAAATCTATGTGCAAAGAGTCTACATCTACCGGATGCCAACCTAAGCCTTGTGTTAGATCACAGAAGAATTTCGCCCCCCATTTTCTACTGATTTCTCCAATCTGCCGAACGGGTTGAACGGTACCAATTTCATTGTTGGACAACATGATGGCTACTGCCAAGGTGTCTTCTGTGATTGCTTCCTCTAGCTGGTTCAAATCGATGCGTCCAACGGAATCTACTTCAAGCATGGTAATGTGATATCCACGTCGGACTAAAGCTTCTATACAGCGCAGCACGGCACTATGTTCGGTTCGCTGTGTAATGATGTGTCGACGATTTTGCGGATTGCTACTAGCCAAACCCAGTAAGGCTAGATTAATCGATTCGGTAGCGCCACTGGTAAACGTAATTTCGGAAGGGCGGGCGCCAAGGTAGGCAGCCACCTGATTGCGCGCTGCTTCCAAGGCAGCAGCAGTTTCCCAGCCCGCCCTATGGTTCCCGTTGGCAAACTTTTGCGTAAAGAAGGGCAACATACTATTAAGCACATCTTGATCCACAGGCGTCGTGGCGTGTGAATCAAGATATACCGTAGGTGCTTTCTGGCTTTTCATGTCGTATCTAGAAAGAAAGCGTTTGAGCGCCAGAGGCTATCCACTCTAACATAGGGCCAGCTCCGACTACCTCCGTACCACTGACCGTCTTTTGTGCCTCTAATCCTCTGTGATTAAAACAAGGAGAGCATGCCCAAAGGGTACCACCCTTTTCGACAAAACCATCAATCAATTCATTCAACTTTTTGAAAGGAGCCACATGTGTAAATTCATTGCCCCCGTCTTTGCTTAATTCTACGCCATCTGAAGTCAAGAACATGCCTACATCTAATCCTTTAGTGATAGCTGCGTTGGCTACGGTGAAGGCTACTGTAGATACATCATTGTTGCCGTTTGCAGAAAGGGTGATTACTAACTTTTTTGATTCTGACATCATTTGAAATTTTAAGGTTATTTATGAGGTATAATTGAGGAGAATTATTCTTTAATCTCCTCTTTACTAGCGCTTGCAAATGTAGGGGAGGAATGAGCCTATTCGCTATCTCAATTGAGTGTATGGAGCTTTTGAATTAGATTTTGGACGGATAGCTGCGGATAGATGGCGATGTGGAGTGCATTTTTCACCTCACGGGACTTATTGGTTTGCTGAGCAAAAATTCTTTGGCTGGCGAAGAGTTCTTATCTTCAATTGATAATGAACGTCCGGTAGATAGAGGGCTATAACTCTAGCCTACTTGTAATCATTTCATTAACTGACGTGAAATGTAATGGACATTTTTTCACTCCGCCCATTTTAATTAGTAGATCGACTAGCCATGAAAAGAAGAAGCTTTGTATATACTTCTGGTGTAGCCTTAGGAGCTAGCCTCCTCGGCTGCCAAGGGGCTGCCAAGTCAAAGGAAACCACTAGTATTGATATGCCGACCTTTGATCTACATACACATCCCGGAAGGTTTTTTATGAAGGGCACCGAGGCTTACACTAGTGATGATCCGTTCCTGAATAGAGTTAAGGAAATGAAAGCCCAAGGCTTGCAAGGAGCATTTTTCTGTCTGGTGGCAGATATGCCCTTGCTTAAAGTCACGGAAACGGGAGTTATCCCTACGGGCACTTTTCAAGGAGATGAAGGGTGGGAGGTATTTCAAGGGCAGCTGAGTGTGCTCAAAGATCTGATTCAAAAGGCCGAAGCAGAACTAGCTTTTGATACGACAAAACTTGGCCAAGAGGGGGCAGTGCAGGCCTTTCTTGCCTGTGAAGGTGGAGATTTTCTGGGAGGCAATATTGAACGTATTTCAGAAGCTTATGAATTGGGGATACGTTCTATTCAACTTGTTCATTATGCTCCTAACGAACTGGGCGATCTCCAAACCTACGCTGCACAGCATGATGGACTTTCGGCGCTGGGTAAAGCGGCTGTGAAGAAGATGAATCAACTAGGAATTGTTATTGATGTCGCACATGCCTCGACCAAGACAGTGCAAGATGTGGTAGCTATTTCCGATGCTCCAGTGATTCTTTCTCACAGTACCTTAACGACAGATCGGGAAAGCCCAGTAACAGCTAGGACTATCAGCCCTGAGCATGCAAGAATGATAGTGGAAAGTGGTGGTGTCATTGGATTGTGGCCTTCAGGGTACTCCAGCTCTTTAGAGCAGTTCGTAGATGATACAATCAGGATGATTGAAACAGTAGGTGTAGATTATGTAGGTATCGGCACAGATATGGATGCAAACTACAAACCGGTCATTAAGAACTATGCTGAATTCTTCGATTGGAAAAGAGCTTTGCGAGAAAGAGGATTATCAGAAGAGGAAGTGGGGAAGGTAACTGGAGGGAATTCAAAACGAGTTTTAAAACAAGTATTGGGATAATCCACCCTACTTATCGCTATAGAAGTCACTCCTTCTTCTATTTTTCTAATACTTCTAGTAACTTGTTGAGCGCACGCTGTCACTCAGCGTTTATTTATTATTTACAGTTTCAGCGAGAACCAACTCCTTCTTATGCGAAGAATAAACAAGCTTGCGCAGCTAATACCCCTTTGTGGGCTATTGTTCCTCCTCAGCTGTGCTGAAAAACCAGCAGATAGCTTACCTAATATCCTCATTATTTATGCCGATGACATGGGCTATGGCGACCTAGCTTGCCAAAACCCTGAAGCAAAATTGACCACACCGAATCTAGATCAATTGGCAGCGGAGGGCATTCGTTTTACCGATGGACATAGTTCCTCTGGGATTTGCACGCCAAGCCGATTTGCGCTGCTAACTGGGCAATATCACTGGCGAAGAATGCATGGCATTGTTGGCCCCTTTGGTGGGTCGGTATTTAAGGAGGAAGAATTCACTTTGGCTCGCATGTTAAAGCAAAAAGGATACACTACGGCTTGCATTGGGAAGTGGCATCTGGGATGGGACTGGGATTCCCTCAAAGTGGAAGGGGCAGAATTACTACCCGTACCGGGAGATAGTACGAGGCGAGGGTATGGACCCAAGGATTTTGATTGGCAACAAGCATGCACAGGTGGGCCACTGGATCAAGGCTTCGATTACTATTTTGGAGACGGTACGATTAATTTTCCCCCGTATGCATTTATTGAGAATGACCGTCTTACGGAAATGCCTACCGAGTATTTAGATCTTGCTCAGCGCAATACCAAGGAAGGGAATTGGGAATTTAGACCCGGGCCCATGGTGAAAGATTGGGACCCTTACCAGGTGCTGCCCACGCTTGAGCAAAAAGCCGTGACTTATATACAACAGCAGAAGCAAGGTCAACCCTTCTTTTTATACTTTGCCCTCCCTAGCCCACATGCACCAATCATCCCGAATGAAGAATTCCTGGGGAAAACGGAGGCAGGGGCTTATGGCGACTTTGTTTACCAAACGGATTACGTGGCAGGACAAGTCCTGAAAGCCTTGGAAGAGCAAAGCCTGGCTGAGAATACACTGGTGATATTCACCTCGGATAATGGCCCGGAACATTATGCTTATCCGCGTTTACGGAACTACGGCCACTTCAGTACAGGCCCATTGCGAGGACTCAAGCGAGATATATACGAAGGAGGGCATCGGGTCCCTTTTGTGATGCGATGGCCAGGGAAGATCGAAGCTGGAAGGGTTTCTGAGGATTTGATTCATCAGGTAGATATTGCTGCCACTATTGCTGCTATCGTGGACTTCCCTTTGACGACACAGCATGCCGTGGACAGTTATAATTTTCTTCCCTTGTTGCTAGGGGAGGAGCTAGTCGGACCAATCCGGGAGGGGGCTGTGCACAATACCTTTAAGGATGGTTTCGTGATTCGGGAAGGAGATTGGGTGCTAATTGAGCGATTCTCTGGCTACCATACTCGTGTGCCCGATTGGTATTTTGAGGAGAACGGATACGTGAAAGATGATCCTGAGGGGCCAGGATTATTGTTTAATGTAAAGACAGACTTAGGCCAGTTTCAGAATCAATATGAGGCAGCGCCAGAAAAAGTGCAGGAGCTGAAAGTCCTATTGCAAGAGTATAAACAAAGTGAACGAACTGCACCCCTACCATAATGAGCAAAATGAACTGGAATACTTTTAGACCAATACTAAACCTAAAGGGCTTGAGCATCGGGTTTATGCTGTTCTGCCTCTATCTTGGGTATAGCTGCCAAGGTGACCACAAGGTCTCCGGGGACTTAGCTGTTGCCTTGCCGGAAGAGATCAGCTACAATTTCCACATTCGACCGATCTTAGCGGATCGCTGCTTTTCTTGCCATGGTCCAGATGAAGCTGCTCGAGAATCGAACCTTCGATTGGATCAAGAGGCGTCGGCCTATGCTCGCCTAGCAAGTGGGCAGAAAGCGATCGTTCCGGGTAGACCGAGAAGAAGTGCTGCCTATCACCGGATTTACAGCGATGACCCGGAGCTCATGATGCCGCCGCCTGAAAGCAATCTCTCCTTGACGGATTACGAAAAGCTTTTGATTCGTAAGTGGATTGAACAGGGGGCAGCCTACGAACCGCATTGGGCATTTCGTCCTATCAGAACACCGGAAGTTCCGAGAGCCAGTGATCCAGCAATGGTCGTCAATGAAATTGATCATTTTATCTTACAGCGATTGCAGCAAGAGGGGCTTACCTTCTCCGATGCCGTCGCAAAGGAGCGACTTATTCGACGACTAAGCTTTGACCTTAGGGGGCTGCCGGCCACGCTAGAGGAGATCGATCAATTTATTCAGGATGACAGAGAAGAAGCTTATGTGGAGCTGGTAAATCGCTTTATTGATTCGGATGCCTATGCAGAAAGAATGACAATGGATTGGCTAGATCTGGCCCGTTATGCCGATTCCCAGGGACTGCACTCCGATGGATGGCGTTCCATGTACCCGTGGAGAGATTGGGTGATCCGGGCATTTAGGCAAGGAATGCCTTTTGATCAGTTCTTGACCTGGCAATTAGCGGGAGACCTCATGCCCAAACCCAACCGGGATCAATTGATTGCCACTGGTTTTAACCGAAATCACAAGACGACGGCAGAGGGTGGGGTGGTAGATGAGGAATATCGAGCGGAGTATGTACATGATCGAGTCGCAACCACGGCCACCGCTTTTCTCGGCCTGACTATGGAATGTGCCCGCTGTCATGATCACAAATATGATCCTATTAGTCAGAAGGAGTACTACCAGTTTTATGCCTTTTTTAATCAAGTGGAAGAATTGGGAATGAGTGGAGATGATGGAAATGCTGGGCCAAATCTATTGCTGCCTGCTCCCGCCACGGAGATACAAATGCAAAAACTACGGACTGCCATTGCAGAAAAAGAAGCCTTAGTCAGCCAGACACAAGCGGACTTGTTATCACAAAAAAACTTTATCAGGCAGCTGCGAACAGAGTCGAGGACTTGGAAAAATGCCGCTTCGATACATCTGCCCTTCGATCAAATTGAGCAAGGCAGATTGGATGGAAAAGCAAAGGCTACGATAGCTGGAGCAGTGGAAGTAGTAGATGATAAAGAACGAGGGGAAGTGGTGGAACTGAATGGGGAATATGAATTTATTACAGTGAGAGAACATGGTCTTTTTGATCAGTATCAACCCTTTTCTGTGAGTATCTGGGTCAAACCGGCGGAGCGAAGAGCCTCGCAAACGATAGTAGGGAATAGTGGGCAGAAAGGAACCTTTTGGCGAGGCTGGGACTTGATTTTAGATAGCTTGAATCGGCCTACTGTTCGCCTAATCCACGCCTTACCGCATGATGTCATTCAAGTTTCTACGAAAGGGGGTATTCCCACAGATGCTTGGAGTCATGTATCCTTTTCCTATGATGGTTCTGGCAATGCCGCTGGAGTAAGGCTTTACATAGATGGGATACCTGCCGAATTGGGAGTGGTTTATGATCAACTGCAAAGGAGCATTTACCCAATAGCCTTTAACAAGCGTAAGACAGACCGCGGCCTTCGTTTAGGAAAAAGTTATCGAGGATTTACCGGGGAATATGGCATTTTTAGCGGTCGGATGGATGGTTTTTATCTTTTTAGGAGAGCGATTCTACCTGCTGAAGTTAAAGACTTAGCCGGTATAGAGCCTTTAGATCAGAGACTCGTTTTAGCTCAGGAAGAACAATTAGATGATGGACGAAAAGAACTTGCGGCGATCAGCTGGTCTCGCCGCCAGCATCCCTTGAAAAACGAATTAGCAGACTTGCGACAAAGGTATTTCTCCCTATTGGATACGGTACCCGAGGTGATGATCATGAAGGAATCGACTGTGCCTAGGGCTACCCATATTCTAAATCGAGGTAATTATGATGAGCCGACAGAAGCTGTGGAACCTGGCACGCCTGCATCCATGCTCCCCTTCGACTCCACCTATCCTATCAATCGCCTAGGCCTAGCGCAATGGATGCTGCACCCCGATCACCCCTTAACCAGCCGAGTTGTCGCAAATCGCCTCTGGCAGCAGTTCTTCGGCAATGGCTTAGTCAACACACCGCACGATCTGGGGATACAAGGAAGCTTGCCCACACATCCAGCATTACTCGACTGGTTGGCTGCTACGCTAATGGAAGAAAACTGGGACATCCAAGAATTGCAGCGGAAAATCGTGCTGTCGGCTACCTATCGCCAGTCTTCGCAATCGAGTCCTGAGTTGCAGGAAAAAGACCCAGATAATCTGTTGCTAGCCCGAGGACCATCCTATCGCTTACCGGCAGAGATGATTCGAGACAATGCTTTGGCTTCCAGCGATCTGCTATTTGAGCAAGTAGGTGGCCCCAGTGTAAAGCCCGTTCAACCTTCAGGGCTTTGGCAGGAGAAGACCAGTAGTACGCATATTTTACGGAAGTACGAGCCCGATCTCGGGCAAGCCCAGTATCGACGAAGTCTTTACACCTTTGTGCGAAGAACTTCTCCTCATCCAGCTATGACTGCTTTCGATGCCCCGAATCGTAGTGTTTGTACTGCCCAGCGTCAATATACCAATACGCCAATGCAGGCTTTGGTACTCCTCAATGATCCGCAGTTCGTGGAGGCTTCCAGGTATTTGGCTCAGGCAGCTTTGGAGGGAAGCCAAGAGTTGGACAAAGGCATTGCCTGGGCATTTCGAAAACTAACAGGCGTTGAAATTGAAGAAAGCCAGCTGAATATCCTCACACATTTATTCCAGGAAGAGTTGAGTCGATTTGAGAAGATTCCAATGGATGCGGCAACCTATGGTTCAATAGGCCAAGCAGTTCTAGCGGAAGGGCTCGATGCTGCCCAATTGGCTAGTATGACTGTAGTCGTAAATACCATCATGAATTTTGATGATTTCTACATGAAAAGATAATAGCAATGCATAGTTGTTCTCAATACAATACTAACTATACTCGTCGAGATTTTTTGAGCAAGACTACGCTGGGCCTTGGAGCGCTTACCTTAGGTAGTTTGCTGCAGCCCGCAGGCTTAGGAGGGCAATCCTTGCTAAGCTCTCCATTGGGCTCAATTGCACCGGAACCCCACTTTCCTCCCAAAATCAAAAGAGTCATCTATCTGTTTCAAAGTGGAGCTCCTTCTCAAGTTGATCTCTTTGATCACAAACCCGGTCTGCAGAAGTACCAGGGACAGGACCTTCCTGATTCCGTCCGTCAAGGGCAGCGCCTGACGGGCATGTCGGCGGGGCAGAAGCGTTTGCCAGTAGCCTCTTCCCCATACACCTTCAAGCAATTTGGCCACAGTGGCGCCTGGATGAGCGAATTGCTACCACATACCGCGGGCATCGCGGATGAGCTATGTTTTATCAAATCGATGTATACCGAAGCGATCAACCATGACCCGGCGGTCACCTTTATCCAAACCGGCTCGCAACAACCTGGTCGGCCGAGTATTGGTTCCTGGGTGAGTTATGGTTTAGGTTCGGATAATGAAAACTTGCCTGCCTTTTGCGTTTTGCTATCGCAAGGCGTTGGTGGGGGAGGACAGCCACTCTATAGTCGCTTATGGGGCAATGGCTTTTTGCCCTCGCATCATCAAGGGGTGCAGTTCCGTGCGGGGAAAGATGCTGTTTTGTACCTAGGAAATCCAGAAGGTTTAAGCCCTGCTGCTCGTAAAAACCAATTAGAGCACCTACGTCGCTTGCAGGAAGACCAATATGATCGATTTCAAGATCCCGAAATCACTGCTAAGATTGCTCAGTACGAGATGGCCTTCCGCATGCAAACCTCGGTCCCAGAAGTGATGGACATCCAAGAAGAACCGGATTACATCTTCGATTTATATGGCCCGGATAGCCGGACCCCGGGCACCTACGCCGCCAATTGCCTCCTAGCACGCAGACTAGTTGAAAAAGGAGTGAAATTTATTCAACTCTACCATCGAGGCTGGGATCATCACGGCGCCCTGCCGCAACAGCTCCCCATCCTCACCCGTCAGACGGACCAGCCTTCCGCGGCGCTAGTGAAAGACTTAAAACAAAGAGGTCTTTTAGATGATACATTGGTCATTTGGGGCGGTGAATTTGGCCGCACGACCTACTCCCAGGGCAAACTGACCGATAAGAGTTTCGGGAGAGATCATCACCCCCGTTGCTACACCCTTTGGATGGCCGGAGGTGGCGTCAAGAAGGGCCTCACCTATGGCCAAACCGATGATTTTAGCTACAACATTGTTCAGAATCCGGTACATGTACACGATTTTCAGGCAACCCTTATGCATCTCTTAGGCCTGGACCACGAGCGCCTGGTGTTTAAATTTCAAGGGCGTCGATTTCGCTTGACGGATGTGCACGGGAAGGTGGTGCGGGATGTTTTGAGTTAAAACCTTAACCAAGCAAGTTACCTTTTTGAATTTTTATCGATTAATGTTAGTCACCATATGTTCACGGACGGTATTGTCCAAGCATCAGTATCTATGGCTAACACCTACACTCAGATTCAGATACAAATCATTTTTGCGGTCCGATTTCGTCAAAATTTAATTCATAAATCATGGCGAGATGAATTGTACAAGTACATAACCGGTATTGTACAGAACAACAATCACAAAATGTTGCAGATTGGTGGAATGCCAGATCATCTTCACCTCTTTATTGGTATGCGTCCATCACAATCACTATCTGATTTGATGAGGCAAGTAAAAGGCGAATCTTCTGAATGGATAAATGAAAGAGGTTTTGTTAGGCGCCGATTTGCCTGGCAATCAGGATATGGTGCTTTTTCTTACGCTACCTCCGAAATACCTAGAGTGATTCGGTACATCCAAAACCAAGAAGCGCATCATGCCAAAAAGACGTTTGTAGAGGAATACAGCAAATTTCTTCGCGAATTTGAAATCGATTATGATGATCGATACATCTTCAAACCTCCGGGTTAACATATATCGTACCTCCGGCCTACGGTTTATACACAAATCAGGGGTCCT
>ENA-UENT01000123-UENT01000123.1-marine-metagenome-genome-assembly--contig:-NODE-123-length-60824-cov-3.554391_pt1 | contig 60824 bp, 44 predicted proteins | sample MGYA00237879_ERZ529330 | MGnify/ENA primary metagenome ERZ529330 (study PRJEB26372, sample SAMN05368345) | marine metagenome | biome: cultured habitat; feature: ocean water; material: water; isolation... | reverse complement strand
TGGGCCAATGACTTCATCACTAGTCCAATCTATGACTGTAACGGTCAAGGACCTGAGGTAGATGACAATGGCAATGAACGCATCACAGCCTATTCGATTAACCTGATTGATGAGGAAGCAGACAGAAACCAAACCGGCTTAATCTTGACCTGTGACAGTGAAGAAACGACGATCGTTGAGATCCATGCCTGGGATGAAGTTGGTAATCATGATTACTGTGAAACCTTTGTACTGGTACAAGACTTAATGGGTCGCTGTGACAATGGAGCAGGCGCTATCGCAGGTACTATAGAAACAGCCGAAAGTATGGAAGGTATTGCCGATGTGCAGGTACAGATTAGCGGCGCCATGGACGAAAGTATCGTCACGTTGGAGGATGGAGCCTTCCATTTTACCAATATTCCAATGGCTAGTGACGTGTCTATCTATCCACTGAAAGACATTGATCCTTTGAATGGTGTTTCTACCTTTGATTTGATCTTGATTAGTCAGCATATTTTGGGAGAAGGACAATTGGATTCACCTTGGAAATTGTTAGCTGCGGATGCCAATAAAAATGGCTCTATCACTACGGTAGACGTGATCACGATCCGTCGACTGATTCTCGGTATGGAGGATAACTTCCCAAATAACACCAGCTGGAGATTTTTCGAGTCGACACAAGAGTTTGTAAACCCAGCAGACCCATGGTCTTCTTACCTCCGAGAGGTTGCATCTATAAATGATGTAGAAGAAGATATGCGAGTCAACTTCAAAGGCATCAAGATTGGCGATGTAAATGAGAGTGCCCAGGCTAATGCTCTATCAAGTATCGATGAGCGTACACATGGGAACTTTGCTTTGGAGGTTAAGGATCAAAAACTGTTGGCAGGACAAACCTACCAATTAGACTTCACTGGAAAGAATATGAATCAGATTACTGGCTACCAAGGAACGTTCAACTTTAGTGAGACTTTAGAGGTATTAGATATCGGAGCAGGTGTGCTTAAAGAAGGCAACTTCGGAACTCGTTATCTCTCAGAAGGCTTACTAACTACCTCTTGGAATGGTACTGCATTAGAGTCAGAAGTGCTATTTACGTTGACGCTTCGTGCTAAGTCAGATGCACAATTGAGTGAAGTACTAGGACTGAGTTCGAGAATTACTCGATCAGAGGCCTACAATAAGCAAGGCGATAAGTTGGATCTAGCTATCAATTACCACAACGGTAAAGTGGATGAGGTAGGATTTGAGTTATTCCAGAATCAACCCAATCCTTTCCTCGGACAGACCCAAATTGGCTACTATTTGCCTGAAGCTTCTCCTGTAACGCTGACGCTTAGCGATGTAACGGGTAGAACCCTTCAAGTTATTCGAACGAATGGTGAGAAAGGCTACAATCAAATTGTGTTGCAATCTCAAGATCTACAGCTTAAAGGAATCATTTACTATACATTGGCAAGCGAGAAAAATACCTCAACGAAAAAGATGGTCGTAGAGTAAAATTTACGATTACTATAGATTTATTTCTTTTTTGCTAAAACGAAAGTTTGTGCAGGGCCTCCGTGAAAGGCGGGCGGCCCTGTTTTTTATTGAGAGTGCAGAATTTAACCTTCGTGGATACTCCGCTTTTTTAAAAAAGTGTAACCCTTTAATATATTTATTATCAGCGGTTTATGATTGTTTAGGGGTGCTTAAGGGGTGAAAAAGGGGGAAACAGAATCCTGTTTTTTGTCATTGTTAATGAGCGAGAAACCTGGTAAATTTATATAAAGGTTATTTCAATATTGAAAGTATAGCATAATGTCCCCCTAATTGAAGTAATCTTAGATAAGATTATGAATCTCTAAAAGACGACCTACGACATGAAACAGATTTACCCCCTTACTGCTGTGTCTGGATTCCCTATGTCCAGTACTGATCTCAGCATATCTTTCCCGATCATTATAATAGATACGGACGTGCCCCATTCGCGGATACCCACCTAGGGCAACACTCAAAGAAGCTACTTCCTTGATCCCGCTAGTAGTATCTGGATACCTCCCAAAAACCGATTCTAAACACAAACACCGAGGTATTCGGCTACTCAAAAGGAGAGATTACTCCATTCCATGAACTATCAACTACTAAAGGCAATGCTAAAATCAGTGTTGCTTTATTTAGCCATAGGGATGAGTAAGAAACACCGACTGTTTTATTGATCTCCAGGACAAGGAATAATCTCTCATCCATTTTTAAGATGAGAGTAGCCTACGAATCACGAGTTATAAAAACCTATTCCACGAATTTTCCATAAGGTTGCAACACAGGAAGTTTCTCTTTTGAAACCTCACAGAGCATCCATAAACCCTAGGTAAGCAATACCAACTAGTGATGAGTAAGCTTAATTTTTAATTTTTCTACATTGAGAAAGGCTGCTACAACACCAAACCACACCTCCTGACGTAAGAATCGTCATCCCAAACCGTGTGGCGGCCTTAGAGTAGTACTAGTGCTGCTATTTAAGTAATTGAGAGCTGGGAACTACTATGTGACCAATTAGAAATGCTAGACGTTGTTGCGTGTGGGAGGTAAATAAAATAGTGGACCTCCCCACCGCACAACATTTTACATCGAAACGAAAAGACGACGATACCATAAGCAAAAGAACGAAACAACTTCAGATGGCAATTTGGATTGAATAAATGGAGACAGGGTTTGTACTGAGTACAACCCTGTTTTTTTTTGAATAATTTTGTGCTTTGGGGAGAGTCTAAAGGAGTAAAGATTCTCCCCAAAGTTAAAATTACCAGGATAGTCCAAATCTAAACTCTACCTGTGCGAAAGGAGTACTAAAGTCGCTATTGTCAAATCCCGGAAGTTCAGCATCCGCGATTATTCTATAACCTCCATCCACGCCAATGTGGAACCAAGTAAATACATTCATTTCTACACCGACAGATGGCTGAAATACAAAGACCCGGTCTCTTTCTCCATCCTCCATGCGGATTCTGCCTCTACCTGTGACGATGTTTATACGTGGGTGAATAACATTGCGTGAATTCGGTTTGATGGCTACCAAGAATCCACCTGATTTCATATCAAAACGAGTTTCATTCTCGCCAATGACTATATCCTCCTGGGTTTCTAAATGGCTATATCCTAATACTACAGTTCGGCCAAACTCTAGACCGATGTATCCTCCACGAGAGAATTTCCAATCATTATCGAATGAACTATAGTTGAGGGTCGTACCGCCCCATATGCCAGAAAAGAAGGCATCGTGAGAATTGAAAAGGGTTTCTTGTCTTTGGCCAAATAGGGATAGAGTAGTAAGTAGGGCAATCGCTAGTGAGAAGCATCGGGTTTTCATCTTCATATGTTTTGAGTGTTAAGCAATGGGCATCATTGGCTACTGGGGTAAAAATGATGCGTTTTTCATTTACTTGATGAAAAAATTCGACGAAGCCCCCCATTTCTTAACGATACTTAACGAGAAAAGAAATTTCTTAACGAAGGTTTAAGGCTTTTCCGCGGAAAACTAGGAGAAATAATAGACCCACGGCAGCCGAAACCCAGAGCCACCAGAATTTGAATCCTCGGCTTGGGTGAATAACTCCGTCTTGCCCCATGTGAATCATTCCGCCCCAATAGAAGGGATGGAGAAGCTCTGCGGGTTGATCTTTTAGGAAAGAAAGTTTAGCCAGTCGGAGTGCTTCACTTTTGCGATGCCCTTTTTGCAAGTTGTCCATAAATGCAGCTGTAATCTGCGTATTTATCTTCTCATCGACTTTCCAGAGGGATAAGGCCGTACTCTGACAACCGGCGAATTGCAAACTATAGGCCAAAGAAATCATCCCCTCTCCCTCCTGCAGATTCCCGATCCCACTCTCGCAGGCACTGAGAATAGCAAGGTCAGCGTCCAACTGTAGTCCGAAGAGTTCATAGGCATGTAGATAGCCATCTTCTATTTGCTCGCCTAGTTCCTTAGCTAGGATTAATTTGGAGCGCAAGGGATCTGCTGCGTTGGCAATAGCATGAGTGCTAAAGTATAGGACATTGGCTGCAGGTAACTCCTGAACCACATTGCTTTCCTTTGCTTCTATCCCCTCGTAGATCTGGAACCCACTTTTCTTTTTCAATTGCTTAGCTAGCTTTAGGCTCCACGGCTGGCGAATAGTTTTCATATAGTCTTCGTCCAGGGCGCTTAAGCTATCCAGCTGTTCTTGATAATTCTGTTTGATCTCCGGTTCAAAACCAGGTGCGACAAAAACAATCGGCCCTTTGCGGGCGGGAGCAGAGTCTTTGAACAATACATTGATGGATAAGGCATAAGAAATATGATAGTCGAAAATCAAGTATTGTTGATCTTCTCCTTTGGGTTTTAGCGCTTCAAAGTTGAGATAAAAGAGTTTGCCGCTGGGAATAAGATTGACCTGATTTCCAGAAAAGTCGCCTTGTAGAGGAGCCCACAGTATTTGATACAGCGCATCGCTAAGTTCTTCGGTGGCATACTGGTCCCGGTTCGTGATGGCTTTTTTCCACTCGTTTACCTTTTCATCAATCATGGAACTTCGCCCCAGGTGGAGTAGAAGACTTTCTTTGGTCGTGACAACTAGTGCATAATAGGCAGTATCATCCTGCATGTATTCAAGGATACTTTGCTTAGAGTAGAGCTGGGCTTGAACCTCCGCCAAGGCCGGAATCTGTTTATTGAACTTGAGCCGATAATAATTCGGATACTGCTCTTGTAAGGTGTCAAGATATTCGTCCAAGGATTGCTCATTGCTAAATAGAGCCTGCCGCAACTGTTGTGAATCTGGATATTCAAGGACTTGTTCACTTAAGGCTGCTACTTGATCCTTAAGCTCAGATTCTCTCTCAATGATGGCGTTTGGAACACCTTGGTAGCGCTGGATCTTATTGTCTTGAATATCACGTAAAAGGCAGGTACGACCATGCTCGGAGAATTGATATACTGTAGCTAAATATTTGGGATCGGCTGTCGCAAGATAAAGCTGCTGATAGATGCCAATATTACGTTGGTAGACCTTGGCATTGTCCTTAATCAGAATACTCTTCGTGTAGGGATCTGTAAATTGTTTTCTAAACTTCTCGGATACGTCTAGATAGAGCTGCGCATAATTTTCAAATTGCTCCAAGACTTTCTCGTCCCCTGTGACTTGGTATCGCTGATACAAATAGTCCGTATAGTGATTGAGAAGCAGGAGGGTGTTTGGCGACCAGGGGAAAGCACTTTGATCTAATTCATCAATCCCATCGAGTCTTATACTTGCCAATGCACTTTCAAAGGATTGCCCCGCCTCATCCCAGCGCTCCTCTTGCATCAGTAGTAAACCTCCCATGGCCAAGTTCAGCGCATACTCGGAGGTCGATTGCAGCTGTAAGGATTCATAGATGGCATTAGATTGCTGTAGATATTGGCGACTTTGTGAAACTTCGCCAAGGTGATACAAGATGTCAGCATAGCTGAAATAGTGTGTGGCTAAGCCATAATCCTGCTCGGGTAAGGATTGAGGGAGGATCTTATTGGATTGTTGAATGTAATATAAAGCGGAATCTAATTGCTCTAGGCTTTTGTAAGTTAAGGCTGTATTTTCATAGTTATAGCCTTCCAAGAGACTGGCTGGGGGATAATTAGCCTGAATCCGCTTGAGTCCCTCTTTCAGATATCGGAGCGTTTCCCGATAGTTTCCACCTTCCTCATGGGCAATCCCCAGTACTTCAAAAGGGCCAATCAGGGAATAATGCATAGGCGCATAAAGCTCTTTTCGAATCGCAATGCAAGCTTCCAAGTAATCTTTGCAACGACCATAGTCTCCTATGAAATAGTGATAGATTCCCAAGGCGTAGTAGGCGCTAGAGATTCCTGGCCCATTCTCTAGAATACGATTGATCTGTAAAGACCTTTCGCTACACCGGATGGCTTCGGAATAGTTTCCTTCCGCTCGATATATACTAGATAGGTTGTTTAAGCTCCTGGCGAGGTCAGAAGAAACGGGACCCAATTCTTTTTCGGATAAGGCAATGGATTTGAGGTAAAATGACTTGGCTTGCGGTAGACGATTGGCTCGTTGATAGCAAACGGCTAAACCATTATAGATGCTGGCAAAAGCGATAGTTGTGCTATCCACAGATTCCTGTAGGAGTGGATAAGCCCTTTCCGCATAATACAATGAAGAGTCATAATTGGTGAGCTTCTCAAAGGTTAGAGCCGTATGAAATAAGGCGTAGGCGTAAACTTGGGGCCGTTCCGAAAGCCCCTTGCTCAGTTGTATGACTTGACGCTGTGCTTCGATGGCTTTTTCTAGCTGCGAGTTTTGGGTATAGAAGTTTCCTTTGCTGGTCCAGAATTGACAAAGTCCCAACAGGTCTGAGTCCCCTTCGTCGGCCAACAACTCTTCACCCATTCTCCGTAGAGAGTCAGCTGCTGATAAATTTGCACGAGACAGGGCTGTATTCATTAGCCCGGCAAGTGAACGAAAGAGGAACTGACCTTCATTGTACGCCTTTTGATAGTAAACTTGTGCGGAGTCCAGCTGGTCTCGGTCGGAAAAAGCTTTGGCTTGCTCCAGGACCTCCTCAACCCCTTGTCCATTTAGATTGGAGGGAATTACTAAAGCTAAACCGAAGGCGAGGCCAAGTACTTGTAGTATTTTATACAATCTGTCCATGCGAGCCATTGGGAATGAAACAATAAAGGGTACTTCGAGGGAGAGCAAAAGTTTTACTGCGATAAATCTGCTTGTAATTGCTTAGCATTACTGTGAAAGGGGTGGGCGTCATCACCAATGATCGGCGATACAAGACTGCGAACGCTACCGATATCTTCCTGCTGCAAGGCGGCCAACACAGACAACCACTGAGCTCTTGCTTGAAAGGGCCCTTCTTCCTTAGTCAGATCGGTTAAACTTTCCAGAGCAGCTTTTGCTTGTCTTTCATACAAGTAACTTGCTCCAAGGTAAAAGGCAATGGTGTCATTATTTAATCCTTGCTGTTTTAAGGCAGCCAACTTGCTTATTGCCGTGGCATAATCTTCTTCGCTGTAATAGGTGAGGGCGTCATACATAGCATGATCATCAGATTGACTCATCAGCACGGGTACACCGGGATCAATGTATTCATACTGAGCATAAAGGCCTCCTCCATCACTACTGCCGGGCCAGAAAACATAGGCTATGATCAATACCAAAACGGAGGCAGCAATGGCAAGCCCCTGTCGCCACGAAACCAGCCTTCGCACCTTTGCCGGCTTAGGAGTCACCTTCGGCAAAGCGGCTGTTAACTGATCTCTTAACCCTGCAGCTTCTACCGCTGTCCGTATATTCTGCATCGTGGCTATCTCCGCATCTAAGGCTTCGGGGCTAAGGTCCGACAATGCTTCTGCCAAGGCATCCTTGCTGATCTCTCCATCCAGGAACCGTTCAATCTGTTCCAATTGATCGCTATTCATCATGATTTGGCGGCATTTTGTTGATAAAGAGATCTGAGGCTTTGCATACAACGATACTTATTATTCTTGGCTGTCTTCTCCGTTATTTGCATTTGTGCAGCAATGGACTTGAGCGGGGCTTTCTGGTAGTAGAAAAGAGAAAGCAACTTTCTACAGGCTTCTCCCAATTGCCGAAAATGTTTTTCTAGCTCGGATATTTTTTCATGCTCTGCAAGTAGCATTTCTGTATCTTCTTCATCGGATAGTTCGTTAGATTCTTCCAATGACTTAAAGTCTTTCCGTTTTCTCAATTTGCTAATCCAGAGATTTTTGCAAAGCGCAAATAGATAGCTTGAAATTTTCGCATTGTCTCTCAATTGAAATTTCCCTTGCTGAATATTGGTCCACAAGGCGATGATGCCTTCCTGAAAAATGTCAAGCGCATCCTCAGCATTTCCACTATTCTTTTCTACCATTCTTTGGATCTGAGCTTGATATTCTTTGTACAAGTAGAGAAAGGTACGATTGTCTCTGCGGGCTATTCCTTCAAAAATCTCTTGATTGGTCACAAACGGCGGCTTGAGTTAGGTAGGTTGAAACTATGAGCCTTAAAAGAAGTTCATAGGTTTAGCGCTACCGAAGAAGTTTAGCAAGTAATTTCTCTGCTAAGATAATTCCGCCGAATCAGGAATCCAAGGAACCACTAAGTCTAGCTTAACTGCCTCCCTGGATCCAAAGCTATCATGAGTTCGTTATTGTGTTTATTAGTTTTGCGTTCGTTTAACTCTTTTCCATTGGATGTGATTCATGTTTGGATCCGTAGCTGGATCGTAGAATTCATCATTTGTTCCGAAATATTCTCCGTGGCTATTCATGAAGTAATACTTGTAGCCATTTTGTACTTGCATAGTTTGTCCAGTATAAGGGTTCAAGGCATTATCTCTTTCCCAGATACCGTTTACCGTTTTTTCTTGCATTCTATCTTCTATTTGTGATCTTCTTTTCCAACCTTCGAAGTAAATATCATTTACGGAGCTCAAGTCAGATTGAGTTCTTTGCCAGTTGTCAAAACTTCTTTGGTTGGCGCGCATTCTACCGTTATGTGCTGCCCAACTCGCCTGGGATTTTTGCTGTTCTCTTTGATTGTGAAGAGCAATGGCTTGGCGGTTGACTCCTGCTGTGGCTAGCGCATAGAGTAGACTATTCTTATCCTTTTCAAAGTTGGTAGTAGATTCACCACTCAACATATTCATGTAGTAGTGGGCGATAGCGCCGTATTGAGACTGAGATAAAGTGAAGTGTACGATGATGAAACCAGGCTTCCCGTCACTCCCTAGAAGATCTATACCTCTGACTTGGTGATAATCTTGCATAGGCATGGCTTTCCAATATAGACTATAAACGGCTTGATTGTGTTGAGCAAGCTGAGGTATGTCGACGATTCCTTTAACTTGAACTCCGTATTGCTGCAATTTTGGAGCAAGTTCTTGCTGGATGATTTGATCAGCAGATTGAGGTACGTATTGTGGCGTTGCGTAGGAGCCTCCTTTTCTTACTTCTGCTTTGGCACCGTTAGGACTGATCCACGCCATCTTAGTGATTTTCCAGTCAGCGGGTAATTCAATTGGGCCAGAATCTAATCCGGTTTCTGGGTTTTTCTCGGTATGCTTGATCAACTTGCCTGTTGGCTTGGTGATGTTTTGGGCAGGTACTTGTTGGTATCCTTGATATCCCTGCTGCTGTTGGTACCCTTGATGCTGGTAATAGGACATGCCCTGGTTGTAAGTGTTACCAGCGTTTTGGCTGATGGCGATTGAAGTGAAGATGGCGAAAATGAAGGTGATCAATGTTATCCGTTTCATGACTATATTTTTTTAAGTGGTATCAAAGTCGATTCAATACTGTATCGCGGCGAGTAGCAAAAGGTCATCATGAAATCAGAAAAAAATCTAAAAAAAAGTGGGCTTGGTCTAATTTCGGGAACTAGAATGCTTTGTAATTGGTTGATTATTAGTGAGTAAGCACTTAAGTGGGTTTTTTGAAAAAAATCGAATTTGAATAAGAAAAATCAGATTTGAAGAATGGGATAGCCTCTCCAGCATATGGCCACTGCTATTAGCGATGATCATTATCCCACTAGGATACTTGCTGCTTGGTTCCGATTATAATGGCATTTCCTCATTGGGATATGTAATACTCGCCCTATACTTTGCTCGCCCACTTTTCTCTCCATATTATGTGAGGTGGAATGCCCGTAGCCTAATGATTAAGCGCGGAATATTTAGATATACTACGATACGTTTTACCGATATAACATCCATCCAATATGATCGGCAAAGGCTTAGTATAGCGACCTTGAAGGGGAAGGAAATAGAATGGGATCTCGCAGCCTTTAATCAGGTGGATATTGCAAAATTGCTAAGGATTCTTGGTCAGGATACATCGGCAATGTCTAAAGAATAGGGACACCAGTGCTCGTACGGAAAGGCTACATCGCAAAAAATCATGTAGCTGATTTATTAATGGTGCGTAGCGCGCGTTTGATAATGTAACTAGTGGCCTTATCATTCGAAGAGGCTTCCCAATCCTGGCAAAGTGCCTTGACCCATTCGGGTTGAGATTTGGAAGCATCATTGAGCCAATTGGCTACTGCATTCTGAACGTATTTGGAAGGGTCAGCTTGTAATGGAGTTAATACCGGGAGCGCTAGAGAGGGATCTTCTTGGAAGGCGGCGATCTTTTTGGTCCAAACTCCTATCGGACGTAATACTTCTGCGGCGTAGCGACGGACGTTTTCATCTGCTGATCTTGTCCATTCTGCTAAAATGGAAATGGCAAGCGGCAGATCACCCGCCAGTCTCTCCTTGGTAGCGAATATCACTACCTCACGGATACCAAAATGGGGATCGGCGGCAAAGGGCTTCATGGCTTTCAATAAATCAGCTGTTTCATCCTGCTGAATACTGCTCGCCCAACAATACCAGCAACGAACGACATCAGAGGCATGTCCTCCCATCAATTCATCTAGACTTTCCTGATTCAACAATTGTCCAAAGGCCAATCCAATAGTTTTAGCATTGTTGTTAGCTGAAGGCTTTTTCTGTGCATCAATAGCAGCTTCAATGTCTGCTAGCCATTCCAGCTTAGCAATGGTCTTAAGGAAGTTTTTCAGCAAAATGCGCTGATCTAAGGCGAGCCATTCCGTGAGGTTGACCGTAGCAATTTTACCTTCATTTAGGAGCTGGAGAATTTCCATGGGAATATCCGCAACTTTGCGTACACCTTTCCGATTTAAGATTTCTTCAGGTATGGTCATGCCCAGATTTTATGGTGAATTAGGAGATCTTATACTATACAAATCAACTACACGATAAGTTTGATGGGAACTTTTTCTGCTGGCCCTTGGTTTTATCCAACATCATACGTGCTCTCGTATTTCATCGGATCTCTCCTAATTGCTGATGAGTACGCGTCTCTAAACTCTAAAAACCATGTCTAATAAACTACATGAGATCTTGGCCATTGAGCAAGATCGCAAGAACAAGGCCAATCAGTCGATTGGCGAATCCAAGAAAACCTTCAGCAAAGGGTCGGCCATTTTTGATGGAATGATCAAGAAATACACCTCTACCGAAGAATTTGCAGAGCAAATTCCTGATGAGTCGAAAGAACTGGTGACAACGGTTAAAAAGACCCTAGAAGATACCCTGGCTCCCGTCATAGTAGCTATCGATGCTACGCTTTCCAAAGAGGAAACCAATTCCTCAGGTGTGGCACAGGCCGAGCTTAAATTGGGCGATAAGGTCTTTGGGACTTACTCTGCCACGACCTTGCTAGCCCTAGAATCCCATCTGACGAAAGTCCTAGATCTATACAAATCGATTCCTACTTTGGATACGACTCGCAAATGGTTCTTTGATGAGCAGAACGATTTCTATCGCACGCATGAAGAGGTGAAATTCCGTACGATTAAGCGCCCAAAGGTAATTGTGAAGTATGAAGCTACGGACAAGCATCCTGCTCAGACGGAGCTATTGAACATCGATTTTCAGGTCGGTAAATATGAAACAACCTACTTTTCTGGCCGTTTGACACCTATCCAACGCCATCGTTTGGTAGATAAGTTGGAAAGCCTGATCGAGGCAGTGAAGATTGCTCGTTCTAAGGCCAACAATGTAGAGGTCAAACAGGTGAAACTAGGTCAAGATATATTCGATTTCATCCATGATGAAATCCTGTAAAAGAGCTATTGGAGATAGACTTAATCTTAATCTCAGTGTTATCCGCATTTGGTGTTGACCAAGTGCCGTTAGATTTAGTGTTTCGCTCCATAGCTTTAGTGTAAAAGGTTCATGAAAATTAAAGCCGCATTATAAAGCTATTGGTCAGGGGTTCGAATCCTCTCTCCCTTGCAAAGCTCATCTGTGATGAGCCATCATAAACATACAAGGGAGTAGCTCAGTGGCAGAGCAAGGCTGTGACGTAAAATAATACGGTTTGTATTTCCATGAATTAAGGGCTGCTTCGAGCAGTCGGACATTGTAGCTCAGAGGCTGAGCGCGGCCATCACACGGCTGATACGGTGGTTCGAATCCACCCAATGTCTTGGGTGATTACAAGGCTAGGTAATCACCCATTTTTTATTTTAATCCAATCTGTAAGCAAATATCTCCGATTGTAGGTTTTGCTACTTATTTCAATTAACTTTAGCAAGTCTGATTTACTCAGTATCCTTCCTTCATACCGAAGGCTTTTTCAAAATATGGGTTTAACCTGCAGTTCGGTGTTGTTGGTTAAATCAAGTCTCATAACTAATTACTCTTCTAAGCTGGTGGTAATATGCTTGGTGTTCCCTTACGGGAAATAGCTATACCAAGTGTTTTACTACGTACTATATGAGACATGAAAAAGAAAAAAGGTAAAACCAACGCAGCATTCTTTCTAGCGCCTACTTTTAAAAAGTACAGTACCCTCATCTTAGTATCCTTTACCCTCCTTTTATATGGCAATACTTTACTGAATGACTTTGCCCTTGACGATGGCGTTTACATCCAGCATCATCAGGAAGTTCAGCAAGGCGTATATGGCATACCGGCTATTTTTCTGCAAGGAAGCACCTACGGGTTTAATCAAATGGGAGGGCAGCAGCCGTACAGACCGATTCCCCTGGCTAGTTTTGCCTTGGGCAAGAGCCTTTTCAATAATAACACAGTAATTGAGCATGCCATTAATGTGCTGCTATATGCCCTCTTAGGTTTGATCCTTTTCCAGTTGTTAGCGCATTGGTTGCCTTCATATAGCATCCTTCTACGCCTTTCCATCGTAATACTTTTCCTAGCACACCCTATTCATACTGAAGTAGTTGCCAATATTAAAAGTAGAGATGAGATCCTCTGTTTTCTTTTTGGAGCCTATAGCTTGCTGTATCTCCATAAGTTCATAGGTAGCAAAAAATTGAAGCATTGGATTTACAGCAGTTTATTGTTTTTTGCAGCAATTCTTTCGAAAGAGAGTGGCCTATCCTTGGTACTGGTTATTCCGCTGGTTCTTTACACCTTTGTCGGGCGGAAACTAGTGGCTAGTTTTCGAATTTTGCCCCCTTACCTGATGGCAACAGCCGTTTATTTTGTCCTTCGTACTGTAGTTATCCAACCGGAGACAGGTGAACTGCCAAATGATGTCATCAATAACACCTTGTATGGAGCAGCCTCCTTTGCAGAAAGGAGTGCCACGATCGTGGCTTTATTAGGAGAGTATATCCGCTTGCTGGTTATTCCTTATCCTTTATCCTGGGATTATTCCTATAATCAATTCCCTATACTTAATTGGGGGACAACTAAAGCCCTGGGTGCATTGGTTTTTCATTTGATATTGGCTTACTGGGCAATCAGAGGACTCAGACGTCGGGATGTGGTGGGTTTTTGTCTCTTGTTTTACGCCTTGACCATGGCTATTACTTCGAATGTTTTCTTTTTGAATGGGGCTACACTCGGAGAACGCTTCCTTTTTATGCCTAGCTGGGCCTTTTGCATGCTCATCCCTATTTTGTTCACGAAATGGCTGCAGGCCGATACCCAGAGGTGGTTGCCAAAGAGAAGCCCGATTTGGCTAGCAGTAATGTCCGGCTTGATCCTGCTAGGAACACTCATCACGATCGACCGGAATGGAGATTGGAAGAATAATCTTACTTTGTTTGAAGCAGGAGTGAAGGCGGCGCCCAATAGCGCTAGGGTACATGCCAGTGTGGCTTTTGAATATAAACTTCAAGCGCAAGTCGCTACTGATGTATCGAGTAGCCGCAGCTACTTCGAAAAGGCAGAGGCGGCATTTGCTAAAAGTCTAGAGATCTATCCAGAGTTTGAATATGCCTTGTACAATTTCGGGGTACTTTATATGGAAATAGGTGCCTTGGACCAGGCTGAGGTCTACTTTCAACGCCTCTTGGAAGCGCATCCCAATCATGAGGGAGGATTAAATAACCTGGGCGTAACTTACTTCCGACAGCAAAATTATCCTGCGGCTATTCCCTATTTTAATCGCCTACTAGAGATTAATCCAATACATCATCAAGCCCTGACGAATATGGGAGCGAGTTATTTTAATTTGAATGAAATGACAAAGGCCCTGCCCTTTTACGAGCGAGCGCTTGAGCTACAAAAAAACGATAGTAATACCTATGAGATTTTGTCCAGAATTCACAACGCCTTAGGTCAGCCAAAGTTGGCGGCCCATTACGCAGCGCTCAAGGAAGGACTGGAAGAGGAATTCGGTTCAAGATGAGATATACATTAATGATTACCTTAGTACTGGGTCAAATCCCAATTTCAAACACCTGCTAAACTCGAACAACACGAAATAGATGAACACGAACAGGAGAGAATTTTTACAAAAGAGCTCGAAACTCGCAGCGGCTTGGACAGTGGCTGCAGTTGGCATTACAGCTTGTTCCGATGCGCAAACCACTGAATCTGATTCTACCAATCAAGGCCTAAAGATCCTCATCTTAGGAGGCACCAGTTTCCTAGGTCCACATCAAATCAAAGCAGCCCTGGATCGAGGGCACCAAATCAGCACATTTACTCGCGGAAAGACTAAACCCACTGTACACCAAGATCTCTTTTCTAAAGTTGAATCCCTGGTTGGCGATCGAGAAAATGATCTGAAGGCTTTAGAAGGAAGAGACTGGGATGTCGTAATCGATAACTCTGGCAGAAAGGTGGAATGGACACAGAAAACGGCTGAGCTATTGAAGGATAGGGTTGGACAATATGTCTACATCTCTTCAACGGGTGTCTACTACCCCTATTTGACCGAAAATATCACGGAAGCACAGTCATTGGTACTGGAAGTACCAGACGCTTTAGAAGGGGAAGAACAAAAACTTGAATATGGCTATGGCGTGATGAAGGCGAACTCAGAACTAGTCGCTAAAGCGGTTTTTGGCGAGGAAAGGACGCTAGTGGTTCGTCCGACATATATGGTAGGCCCCGCAGATAAAACCAATCGTTTCATCCACTGGCCGATACGTCTGAGTCAGGGCGGGAAAACCTTGGTACCCGGTAAGACTGGAGATCCGGTGCAATATGTCGATGTGCGGGATGTAGCAGATTGGATGATCCGTTTGATTGAAGCAAAAACAGCAGGTGTTTTCAACGCCGTAGGCCCTTCGAAGACGCAAGACATGTACAATTTTGTAGAAAAAGCCAGCGCCGCTTTTGATGTGGAAACGGAATTGATCCAAATCGATGATTATGATTTCCTAAAGGAAAATAAAATACCTTACCTTATCCCCTGGATACTACCGGAGGGGAATAATTGGGGCTCAGCCCGTGTGAACAATCAGCAGGCCGTTGCTAGCGGACTCACTTTCCGACCTTTGACTGCTACCCTAAGAGATACACATGAATGGTGGTTCTCGGATAGCGTAAGTCAAGAACAAAGGGATAAAGTAATGAAAGACGCAAATGGTGTATTGATGCGTGAAGCGGAAGTGTTAGCGGCTTGGGAAGCTAAGCAAAACAAGGGATAATCTGGGCCGGATCGATTCCATTGGATAAATCAATCGCTCCATTCATTAGGTGGAAAGGTTTCAGGGAAAACCTTTCCATATGAGCCCTGTCGCATGTATATATTTGAGAAGCTCCCTAATTAAAATTAATAAACTTCAATCTAAAATAACTTGTATGCAGCAAGAAGTGCAGAAGTACCTTTTGCGGCTGCCCTGCGTTCGGTCCCCGTCTGGCCGCCGTACAGGGACCTCTTAAGAGCAAAGGCTATTAGGGACCGGGCGGGTCTTGGTTAGCCACAAAATTCATTTCCCTGCTACTATAAAACTAGTTCAGAATAAAGTCTACTCCTACAACCCACAATATGAAATGTAAGCCATCTTTTACCTTCCTTTTCGGGCTGGTATTCCTTACTGTCCAATTACAAGCCCAGCTGTTTGTTGAGAAGCAGAGCCGTCACCGTTTTGCACAATTGACCTTCGGTCTAGATTATCAATCAAGTGTTGGTGGACAGACCCGATTTCTCAACGCGCAAAATCAAATAGCCGGTTTTGACTTAGGACAAACCCAAAAAGCACGTCTTCTGATCGGGGGCACCCATTTTTGGGGCCATGCCGATATCTATTTAGCAATTCCCCTGGGCAGCCCAAGCTTTTCAGAAAGTGGCCAAGAGGCTTTATATCTAAGTGGCGTAGAAACCGCCTTCAAATATTACCCTTGGCGGATCAAGCACAATCAGATCAGACCTTTTATTGGATTCTCCCTAGCTCCTTTTTACTTCGAACAAGATAACGACCTACTTCCTTTTGGTGACGGCCCTGAATTGAACCATACAAGCCTACCTTTACTCACGGGAATCACCTTCAACAGTAAAGGGCACCTATTTGAAGCTGGGCTGTTATGGAATTATAATAATGAACAAGATTACTACATCAGTCAAGATGTACAAACGCAAATCCAAACCCCTCCACTCTACCTGAACTTCTCCTACCGATATATGATTGATACTACGGTCCCGGCGGAGCCCGATTGGGAAAGTGGAAGAACGGCTAAAGTCACACAGATATTAGCTGACAAGGGGAAACTCAATGATTTCTATATTGGACTAGGTATGTCCTCCGCCTTCTGGCTGGGCAAGTCTTCCTATAATGATCAAACGAGGCCCTACATCAGCCCCTACAGTACTTCCATCATGCCCGACTTTGCCTTGGGGTACTATTTGCATCGACCGGATATTAGTATCTCGGCGAGTTATCGGGCCTACGGCACTTCCACGCTTTCTTATGGCGCCAATCAAAGCCTACGCCGCCAGTCCTTGGGCTTAGAGGCCACCCAAATCCTTTTTGACTACCACGGCTTCACGCCCTTCGTGGGGCCAGTAGTTAGCTACGAGCGCCTACAGTTCAAAGAATCTTTTGAACGCCAGTTGACGCAGGATATAGAGGATACTCGCATTACCTACGGACTTACCTTTGGTTGGGATATTCGTCCCAATCGGATACAAGCCTTCATCCTTCGGACCAACCTCCGATGGTATCCAGATCTCAGACTGGAGATTAGTGAAGGACAAAAGATCTCCTTCAACAACATAGAGTTTAATTTTATCCAATTGGTTCTATTTCCCGATCGAATATTCTAAGCTGGTTTTTCTGGCGAAATGTATTTATAAACTAATCCAGCTAGAATCGCCCCTGCTATTGGAGCAACCCAGAAAAGCCATAATTGTGCCAATGCCCAATCACCTGCAAATAAAGCTTGACTTGTACTTCTTGCTGGATTTACTGAAGTATTCGTAACGGGGATGCTGATTAGATGTATAAGGGTCAATCCTAATCCAATTGCTAAGCCTGCAAAACCTTTAGGTGCTTTTGAATGAGTAGCCCCCAAAATAATGATCAAGAACATGAATGTCATAGCAATTTCCGTTACTAAAGCGGAAAGCATATTGTATCCATCAGGGGAATGTTCCCCATATCCATTTGCTGCAAATCCTCCAATTTCAAATCCGGATTTTCCACTTGCGATTAGGTATAAAACGCTTGCACCTACAATTCCTCCTAATACCTGCGCGACGATGTAGGGGAGTAGTTCTTTTTTGTCAAAACGCCCGCCTATCCATAAACCTATTGATACTGCTGGGTTTAAGTGGCAGCCTGAAATATGGCCAATAGCATATGCCATGGTAACAACCGTTAAACCGAAGGCCATTGCAACACCCACAAATCCAATTCCTAATTCGGGATAGGCAGCTGCTAAAACGGCGCTTCCACATCCTCCCAATACCAACCATAAGGTTCCAATAAACTCTGCTACTAATTTTTGCATAATTGTTTGTGTTTTTTTTACTAAAAGATGTGTCTATTCTCGTTGATAAGGTGCAGTAGCTTAGAATAGAAAGAGTAGCGGAGGATGTATTCTGCTGCTTTATGGTGAAAGATAACTATTTAGTGCAAGAAAGTAGCATGGGTCATTACTCAAACCACTGTAACAAAGGAACTTATTTTGGACTTGGGCCGTTCACAAGGAAAAATGAAGCCCCAGAATGGACCACTTGATTTGGCCTAAGCCAGAGACAATAGATTTTAAAAGTTACACGCAAGAAGACTGGATTAGCATTGTACGTTATGCCCAAAGAACATTCGCCAATTTTATGAAGATGCCGATTGCTTTTGAATCCCTGACTACTGCCTCTATTGGTGATGGCTTTTGTTTGGATATGAAAGGCTGGGAAGGCCACGGAGGGCCTCTCGGGCTATCTTGGCATGGTATTCTAGGAGGTGTCCCCTTAGGAGAGGCTCGATACATACATATTTCTGCAAGCTTGTTCCTGTACGTGGATACCCAAAAGGTAGTGAGCTATGCCGGCGATTCCTTCCTGGAAGTCGTCTTCGAACAGGCCTCGACAGGGGAAGGAGAATGGCGATTGAAAGGCTGGGAACCAGATATCTACGGGGAGTATGAATATTTTAACACCTACGAAAGTCTGGATCGCAACTAGCCACCGCGTCGATTGGTGCCTGTCTTCCGCAGGTAGATTTCCCCTCGACAAATCTGCCTCTCGTACCCAGAATGTAAGACCGTGCGCCGGTTGGTGCCTGTCCAGTTAGCAAGATAGGTTTTTTACCAACCGATATGCCTGCCCTTCCACATACCAATATCCCTAAAACTCCTCAATCACTCCCTTATAAGCTTTCCCAATCGGCAACTCTTTCCCCTCCAGATCGACTTGTTCCTTAGAGTAGGAAAGAATATGATTGCGGTTGACCACAAAGGACTTGTGAATACGAAGGAATTGTTCGCCCAGCTCTTTGAGCATATTTCCGATGGAAGTGTAGACAATATGCCCTTTGCCTCGATGGTGGATGATAATGTAGTTGTTCATCCCTTCGATGTAGCTGATGTCAGCTTCATTTAGTTTGAGCGTTTTGCGCTCACTTTTTACATAAATAAACTTAGCTGGCTTGTGAGGAGTGACCAAGGGCTTAGCCTGAGGTGCTTCGTATAAGCGCTGAAACTTGTTGATGGCGCGCAGGAATCGTTCGAAAGAAATGGGTTTCAATAGATAATCTAAGACCTCCAATTCATAACTTTCATAAGCGTATTCACGGTGAGCGGTGGTGATGATGACGTGTGGAGCCTTTTGCAGGGTCTTCAAAAAAGCTAGGCCTTTAAGTTTAGGCATTTCTATATCCAAGAAAATAAGGTCTACTTCCTGCTGGCGCAGGACCTCCATGGCAGCGAGTGCATTGAGGCAAGTACCCACTACTTCATAGCCAGCCAGCTCTGATAAGTATTTAGCGATTATACGTTGTGCCACTGGCTCATCATCCACTATTAGGCATCTTATGTTACTCATCGATCTGTAATTTTAGCTCCGCGTGGAAGTGGTCCTCTTTTCGCGTAGTCTCCAAATGATGTCGGCTAGGGTAGAGGAGATCCAGGCGCCGCTTCAGATTCTTTAACCCTAGTCCTTGTTTTTTGTTAGGAGGCGGATTTAATACTTCGGAGATCCGATTTTGCACCTGAAAGCTTAGGGCTGATCCCTCCTGCACGAGGCGGATATCTATCGGGATCGTTTCAGTAGCTTCTTTGACGCCATGTTTAAAGGCATTTTCTACCAAAGGAATCAAAAGCAAAGGAGCAATTTCCATTTGTTCATCTACTTCTTCGTCGATATCGAAATCAACTTGCATACGATCACCATATCTTTCCTTTTCCAAGGCAATAAAGTCTTTGATCAATTGAATTTCCTTTTCTAAGCTTACTTGATCGGCCGCTGATTCATAAAGCGAATAACTGAGAATGTCCGAAAGTTTCAAGATCATTCCTGGCACCTTTTGAGACGCCTCAAGCGATAGGCCGTAAAGGTTATTTAAGGTGTTAAAAAGGAAGTGCGGATTGATTTGTGCTTTGAGGTATTGCAATTCCGCCGCTTGCTGCTGAGCTAGTATTTGCTTGGCCATATAGCTTTCTTCATACCAATCCAAAAGGTATCGAATACCTATAGAGCAAAGAATGGGTAATGAAATAAAGGCGGCAAACTGGATAAACTTTGGGAGGAGGAAAGGCTGTAAGTCAGCGGGGTTGGGTGGATTCTGCCACAGGTAATTCGGGTAGAACCAAAACAGACAGATGTATCGTTGAACCACCGTTAGCAAGAAGACCATCACCAACAGTATACCGAGGTATAAAGGCCATCGCTTTTTGTTTAAAAGCCTGGGCATGAGGACACCCCAATTAATATAGGTTCCGATCCACCACACAGGTAGAAATACGGCTCGGTCCATCACAGCAATCTTTAGATCCTGATAATAAGGATAGATCGTGGCGATTCCTAGGGCCATGATAATTAACCAAAACAAGATATGTGGAACAATTCGCTTTGATTGCATAGCCTAAAAATACACCACTGATAGTATTATCAACTTCTTTTTATGTGAACGAAGCATTCTCCGTGGGGAAACGGTAGTTTTCATGACGCTTTCAGATAGGCAGATTGTTTACCACGAAAAACCCCATGTTGACATAAAAGCACAGCAAGAGATTGGCATTCGAGATAATTTGCAGCTGTATTCACTTAAAACAATATCATCTATGAAAAGCTTAATCCAGTTGTTTATACTCGCTCTTGTAGTGATTTCCTGTTCTACTTCCAGTCCTTCCCTAGTAATCTCCAGCGACATTGATCACTTTTGGGAAGCCTACGATAAAATCCAGGAAACAAGCGATACCGCCATGCAAAAGGAGTTTTTACAAACCCTGTTTCTAGATAGGGGAACGCCAGGGCTCTCCGCTATAATGCAGGCACGGCGGTACACCATCGACTCCTACCTCGATGCCATCCATGATTATCCAAAATTCTGGGAATCTATGCGCCCCAATATGGCAAAAGCTAAAACGCTAGGGCCTGAAATTGAAGAGGGGATTGCGGACTTTGAAAAGATTTATCCTCAATTGCGGCCTGCTAAGGTGTATTTTACGGTAGGAGCCTTACGGACCAATGGTACTGCTATGGATAGCTTGGTCTTAATTGGTAGCGAATTAGCTTTAGCGGATGAAACGGCAGTCACGGAGGAGCTCCCAAGTACTTTTGGACATCTACGGACCTATTTCGACAGTAACCCAATTGAAAATGTAGTCTTCCTCAATGTACATGAGTATGTGCACACCCAGCAAAGTACACACGGGGGCTACGATTTACTCTCACAATGCTTGTTCGAAGGAATTGCCGAATTTATTCCCGTGATTGCCACGGGGCAGGCTTCGCCAACTCCTGCTATAGCCTATGGCAAAGCTAATGATCAGGCAATCCAAGCAGCCTTTACCAAGGAGATGTTTTCTCCCTTCTATAATAACTGGATTTGGAATAGTGCGGATAATATTTTTGGCACTAGAGACTTGGGGTACTATGTTGGCTACGCTATTGCTGAAAAGTATTACGAAGCAGCTACTGACAAATCGAAGGCGATTCAGGCCTTAATCGAGCTAGACTTTAATGATACCCTTGCTATCGAAAGCTTTGTCGATCAAGTAGGGTACTTCGAAAGCCCCATTGCTGACCTAAAGGCAGCCTACGAAGCAAGTCGGCCAGAAGTGGAGTCCATTTCACCCCTACAAAATGGGAGTGAAAAGGTAGATCCCAATATTGAGGAATTTACCATCACCTTTTCAGAATCGATGAATACACAGCATCGAAATTTCCAATATGGACCTAAGGGAGAAGAAACGGTCTTAGGCATTCAGGACTTCCTAGGATTTAGTGAAGATGGCAAATCTGTTCGACTCGCTATCAAGATGGAACCAGGGCAACAATACCAAATTGTGGTAGGGGAGGGATTTCGAACAGCGGCGGGGGTGCCACTTCGCCCGTATTTGATTGATTTTCGGACAGCTGCGGACTAAATTTAGGAATTCGGACCGATTGAGCCCCAGGCGAATAGCATTAACAATCTTTTAACGACCTTGAAAAATATAAATGCAACTTTTTTCAGCGTATTTTTGTCCTTATACTGTTAGATAATCTAAGGCCTTAAATAGCTATTATGTCAGATCGGCACCGTCAGTTAGCGGCTATTGTATTTACGGATATTGTGGGGTATTCTGCAATGATGCAGCAGGATGAGACTCGTGCGACCATCGTACGGGAGAGGCATCGTGCAGTTTTTGATGAGCTAACGGAGCGTTTTGGCGGGCGCATTCTACAGTATTATGGTGATGGTACCTTAAGCATTTTTCAGTCTGCTGTCGCGGCCGTTGAGTGTTCTGTAGAGATGCAAAAGGCCTTTCGAGAACAACCTACCGTACCTCTTCGAATAGGGATTCATACCGGAGATATAACTTTCAGCAAGGAAGAAGTTTATGGAGATGGCTTGAACATCGCTTCAAGAATAGAAGCGGCTTGTATGCCGGGAGGGCTTTTTATTTCCGGTAAGGTGTACGATGATATCAAGAATCACAAATGGTTAAAAGCCAAATCGCTGGGAGAGTTTGAGTTCAAGAATATCAAGCAAGCGATTCCCATGTATGCGGTGTGTACAGAAGGTTTGAGTGTACCTGCTGATGATAATCTTGCTTATCTGAAGCAGAGTAAGGCCAAGGTGGTCAACATCCGTACGGCTAGTGATTCCAACAAGCATACGCCCCGGTCCTTGGCCTTGCAGTTTAGGGAGGGAGCACTTTGGCTCTTGACCATTCTGGCACTGATCTTGATCGGGATGAATTTCCTCAATCGAGAAGAGCCAGCCCCGGTTTACGCTGGACCTTTGGATGGGCAAATTGCTATTGCTGTCCTACCGTTTTCTAACTTCAGTGATAGTGAGGAGGATGAATATTTTAGCGATGGCATTACGGAGGATATTTTGACACTCTTGTCTCGCATGAATGATGTTCGAGTGATTTCTCGCACTTCGGTCATGCAGTATAAGAATACGAATAAATCGATCAGAGAGATTGCTGCGGAGTTGAATGCTTCTCATATTTTGGAGGGCAGTGTTCGAAAATCCGGTAATAAAGTCCGGGTGGTAGCGCAGTTGATTGACGCGGTAACAGATGCTCATCTTTGGGCACAGACCTATGATAAGGAAATGACGGAGCTATTCGAGATTCAAAGTAATGTGGCGCAAGATATAGCTTCGGCACTCGAGCATGAATTGAGTCCTTCGGAATGGGCAAACATCAATAAGAAGCCTACCAAAAACCTAGAGGCTTACCAGCACTACATGAAGGGACGTGAATTTTACGGCAAATACGATAAATCTAGCAATGATAAGGCTATAGAGCATTTCAAGACGGCACTTGATTTGGACACCTCATTTGCCTTGGCATATGCAGGCTTAGGGGATGCCATCAGTCAAAAAGCAAATTATGAGCACAAGCCGAATTTATTGGACTCTGCCAAGATGGTGAGCCAAAAAGCCATTCGCATTGACAAGAATTGCTCGGAAGGGTACAAGGCCCTGGGCTTAGCCTATCACTACAAAGGAGATAAGGAAAAGGCGATGGAAGCCTATCAACAGGCTGTGGCTGAAAACCCTAACAATGATCTCGCTATTTCCAATATTGCGATGATCCATAACGATAAGGGAGAATTTGTAGAAGGCTTCCGTTGGGCTAAGAGAGCCTTCGATCTCAACCCTAAACACCCCATGGCGCTTAAGCGACTCTCGGAGATAACCCAAGTAGTCGGCTTAGAGGGGGAAGCGGAACAACTCCTGAAAAAGGGCATTGAGGAAAATCCGGAAAATGTTGAGTTTTATCAAGACTTGAGTAACCTGTATTTGAGGCAAAACAAACTCAAAGAGGCAGAAATATACTGTAAGAAGGTGATGAAGATGGAGCCTGATAATAAGCAGGCCCCGATCCTGATGGCTAATGTACGCCTGATGGAAAAAGATTTTGAAGAAGCTCATCAGTACTTCAAACAAGCTAAGGCTTTTGTCATCAAGGAAGAAGGAGATGATGAGAACGAAATGGATGCAGAGGATAGAGACTGGGAAGTGGATTTAGGGATAGCGTTGACGGAAATGGAATTGAATCATGATGAAGAAAGTCGCGAGGAGTTAGAGGATATCTTGGACGATTTAGAAGATGAGTTGGAAGATCATCCGAGAGGTGATCGTCTATTTTTGAAGAGTATTGTTCAAGCTGCCATCGGCGAGACGGATGCTGCTGTGAAGACCCTAGAGAAAGCCGTTGATCATAACTTCCTCAATGTTGAATTAATCGTCAATAATCCGGCTTTTGAAGAAGTCGTTCAAAAGAATAAAAAAGACATCGTCAAAATATCCAATCGGATTGAGAAAAAGCTCAATAAGATGAAAGTGGAAGTTAAAGGGGTAAGGGTTTTACCAAACCTCTAGGCGACGCTGAGTACCTTCCTTTGATTCTATAGGCACAAACCATATCTATCGAGGTTTGTGCAATTTGTTCTACACACAATCTCAATATCCTACCTTGAGTTCTTCCAAAATTCCATAATTTTAGAGGGTCCTGACCGATATGGACAGGCAAGACCTTTAAGACAAAACGAATGAACGGAAAGAAACCAACTTTGTTGTTGGCTTGCTTAGCCCTATTGCTGTGGCTAGCAGGCTGTCAATCTTCCTCCGATCCTACCTCTGCCAAAAAGCGCCTACCTGCGGTTGTTGACTACAATTTTCATGTAAGGCCTATCCTCTCAGATCGTTGTTTCGCCTGCCATGGCTTCGATGAAAATGCTAGGGAGGCGGACCTGCGATTGGATGAGGCGGAAGCGGCCTATCGCTTATTGGATAATGGTCGTCAAGTCATTAGTCCTGGCAAATTGAAGAATAGTGAGTTCTGGCATCGGATTCATAGTGAAGACCCTGAGGTGGTCATGCCTCCTCCAGAAAGTAATCTGACGCTCACGGCTTATGAAAAGGACCTCTTTAGCAAATGGATTGAGCAAGGCGCGGAATACAAAGACTTATGGTCTTTCACCTCTCCTGAGAAACCCGAGGTCCCTAAGCCCTCTAAGAAAAATTGGGCCAATAATGAAATTGATCACTTCATCCTCGAAAAGCTAGAAGGGACCGGACTCTCTGTTGCAGGTCCGGAACGCAAGGAAAAGTTGCTCCGACGACTCAGTTTTGATCTTACCGGTCTTCCGCCGAGCCCAGAAGAGCTCTCCGCCTTTGTCGCAGACGAATCACTGAATGCCTACGAAAATCAAGTAGATCGCCTCTTGAATTCTGCGCACTATGGAGAGCGCATGGCTTCCATCTGGTTGGAGGCTGCCCGCTACGCGGATTCTCATGGCTACCAGGATGATCGGCCACGAACCATCTGGCCATGGCGAGACTGGGTAATCAAGGCTTATAATGAAAACCTACCTTATGATGATTTCATCACCTGGCAACTGGCTGGGGATTTACTACCTAATTCCTCCTACGAACAAAAGCTAGCCACCGCCTTTAACCGGAATCATGGGATCACCCAAGAAGGAGGAGTGGTCAATGAGGAATACATCACAGAATATGTGGCAGATCGCACCAATACATTAGCCACCGCCTTCTTAGGTCTGACCATGGAGTGCGCTCGTTGCCACGACCATAAGTATGATCCCATATCGCAGAAGGATTACTATCAGATGTTTGCCTTTTTTAATGGCATTAATGAGCGAGGACAGATCAACTATTTTGACGAAGCTCCTAAGCCACATATGCGAATGGAAGATCCTGATCTGGAGGAGAAGATCCATTGGCTGGATTCCCTGCGTGCTACTAAGGCTACAGAATTAGCAGAATGGGACCAGCGTGAGCTGGATGGCTTCCAGGAATGGCTGGATAAGGATTATCCCAAGATAGATATGGAGGCGGAGTTGAATCGTGGACTGATTGCTTACTATCCATTTGACGAATATGCAGCCCTAAGTTCTCCTAGTGGTGTAGCCAATCACCCCGCTGCTAAGGCCAATGTAAAGATCATCAGCGAATTAATTAGTCCAGTTGGTGGTGCAGGGCATATGGGCCAGGCCCTACAATTTGATGGGCGCAACTATATGAGTCTGGGAGATGTCGGAGATTTTGAAGAATGTGATCACTTCACTATTAGTGCGTTTGTCAAGCCTGAGCAAACACCAGAAAAGTTGGCAGGACTTCTGGCGAGAAGAAATGGGGAGCAAAAGAGGGGAGGTTATGAGCTCGTCATGACATCGAACGGCCAACTGCAAGCGGGGGTTTATCATGATAAAAACAAGGAAAAGGCAGTGGTGGAAAGTTCAGGCCGCATTCCTCTAGGGGATTGGTCGCACGTGTGCATGACCTATGATGGAAGTGGCCGGGCTGCTGGGATTAACATCTACATCAATGGCGTCAAGCAAGCTACGCGGGAGCTATTTGATGAATTAAACCGTAAAAGCATCCTTAATGGCAATGACTTTCTCGTAGGTAATTGGACACCTCGTAGAGCTCGATCGGGAAGATATGAGGGATTTGGAGGAGGTTGGATAGATGAGGTGAGAATCCATAATCGAACGCTGAGTGCGGTAGAGATCGCAGCTATGGTAGGTAAGACAAAGCCCTACGCCTATCCAGGAGTGAAGCAAAGCCCCCAACGCCTAGCAGAAGTAAGGCGCTTTTATCGGAATGGATGGGACGATGCCTACCAGGAGAAGCAAGCTGCCTTAGACAGCTTAAGATCCATTTACCTAGAGGTTCCCTACATTATGGTGATGGAAGAAATGGAAGAACCTCGTCCTACGCACATCTTAAGCCGAGGTGCCTATGACTCCCCCTTGGAACAAGTGCGAGCCAATACGCCTTCCACCTTGCCCCCCTTCCCTGATGGCGCACCACAAAACCGGTTGGGCCTAGCACAATGGCTCACCCAGCCCGATCACCCCTTAACGGGTCGGGTAGTGGTAAATCGCCTTTGGCAGATGTTGTTTGGTCGGGGCTTGGTGAACACGCCAGAGGATTTCGGTAACCAGGGAGCTTTACCCTCCCACCCAGAATTGTTGGACTGGCTAGCCGTGACGCTGGTCGAAGAGGGTTGGGACATCAAAGCCATGCTAAAACGCATGGTCCTTTCGGCTACTTATCAGCAATCAGCGGAGCGTACACCCAGTATGCTGAAGTTGGATCCAGATAATATTTTCCTGTCTTGTGGCCCGTACCAGCGGTTAGGCGCGGAGATGCTACGCGATCAAGCCTTGGCCAGTAGTGATCTCTTGAATCCAAAGATTGGTGGTAAGTGGGTAAAACCCTACCAGCCAGCAGGTATTTGGAAGGAACTGGCCAATCAAATTGGCGAAAATAAGTATCGAGAAAGTAGCGGAGAGGATTTGTATCGTAGGAGTATCTATTCTTATTGGAAACGCACGATCCCGCCTCCAGTTATGCTCACCTTCGACGCATCGGAAAGAGCTGTTTGTGTAGTAAAACGACAAAGTACCAGTACACCTTTACAAGCTTTGGTCCTATTAAATGATCCCCAGTTTCTGGAAGCCTCTAGAGCTTTGGCTCAATCGGTTATGCAGGAGGAAAGTGAAAGTGAAGCTTGGGTCAAGACCATTTTTAATCGACTGACTTCCAGGCAGCCTGATGCCTCGGAGCTTGAGGGACTCCTTGCCTTGTTAGAGGAAGAAAGGACGAATTATCAGGCAGATCCAGCGGCAGCAAAAGCACTACTGAGCCTGGGAGCATCATCCTTGGATTCGTCCCTTGCTGTGGCCGATCTTGCCGCCCTTACGCTGGTGGCCAATGTTATTCTTAATCTGGATGAAGCAAAAATGCAATCCTAAGGATTCATCAAAAACGAAAAGCGAATCATGAAATCAAAATATAGACCGATACGATATAGCGAGCCTGAACAGGAAGCAGCCATTCAGATGAATCGTCGCCATTTCCTCGGAAAACTAGGTATGGGAATTGGAGGGGCAGCTTTGGCTAGTTTACTGCCGTCTTGTGGCAATGCAGCCTTCCCTTCTAGCATTCCAAAACCGCTAGCAGGTATCCTCAGCGACCCACATATTGCACCCAAGGCTAAGCGGGTGATCTATTTGTTCCAGAGTGGAAGTCCTTCACAGATGGATTTGTTTGATTATAAGCCTAAGATGCAGGAGATGCATGGACAGCAGTTACCGGATTCGGTGCGTAATGGTCAGCGCTTGACTGGGATGACTGCCTTTCAATCCTCTTTCCCACTAGCATCTTCCTATTTTAAGTTTCAACAGCATGGACAAAGCGGGGCCTGGGTCAGTGAATTGATGCCGCACACGGCTAAAATCGCGGACGAACTCTGCTTCATCAAGTCTATGCATACGGAAGCGATCAATCACGATCCAGCTATCACCTTCTTTCAAACCGGATCTCAACAACCCGGTCGACCTAGTATGGGCGCTTGGCTGTCATATGGCCTAGGCAGTTCCAATGATAATCTACCGACCTTTATCGTCCTATTATCTCGGGGCTTAATTCGCCCACAGCCCATCTATTCAAGGCTCTGGGGCAATGGCTTTTTGGCCTCCATGCACCAGGGGGTACAATTGCGCTCCGGAAAAGATCCAGTGCTATTCATCAATAATCCTGATGGCGTTAGTGCCAGCCAACGCCGGAATGCCCTAGATCATTTAGCGAAGTTGAATGCGAAACGGCAGGCAGATTTTGGTGATCCAGAGATTAGCTCTCGAATTGCTCAGTACGAGATGGCGTATCGTATGCAGACCTCCGTGCCGGATGTAGTAGATCTATCCAATGAACCCGATGAAGTTTTTGAGTTGTATGGAGAAGATGCTCGTCGACCAGGGACCTTTGCAGCCAATTGCCTGCTAGCCCGTCGGTTGGCAGAGCGAGATGTGAAGTTTATTCAATTGTACCATATGGGTTGGGACCATCATGTCGATCTCCCTAAGGATATAATTCCTCAATCTCGTGATACAGACCAGGCTAGTGCGGCTTTGGTGCAAGATTTGAAGCGACGTGGACTACTGGAAGACACGCTGGTGGTTTGGGGAGGAGAGTTCGGAAGAACCATCTATAGTCAGGGCAAATTAACTCCCGATAACTATGGTCGGGATCATCACCCTCGCTGCTTTACGATTTGGATGGCAGGAGGAGGGGTGAAACCGGGCATTACCTATGGAGAGACGGATGATTTCAGTTACAATATCGTCAAAGACCCTGTCCACGTGCATGATTTCCAAGCTACCATGCTCCATCTATTGGGAATCGACCATGAGAAGCTAACCTTCAAGCATCAGGGGCGTCGTTATCGCCTGACCGATGTGCATGGGCATGTTGTTAAAGGTATCCTAGCTTAGGACTATTGAAGGTATTCTAATAGCCGTTGATTGGACTCATGGGGTAGAAAAAGATTGAATTCTAAGAAGTAGCCTTCTGGGTCATAACCGACGAAGGAGCGGTATTTGGATTCCAATCCAACGGACATATGTTTGGAATGAAGGGGGAAGTTTTGGCTTTCCTCTACATACTTATACCAGCCTTCTACATCATCAAGAAAGAAGGACACATTCACGGCTTTATCATCGGTAAAGGAATGCATCCCACGTCTTTCATCCACCAAACCAAGGAATCCTGTCGGGGAAGCCTGATAGATCTTGGTCCAGCCTTGATCAGCTACCAGACTAAAGCCGATGGTTTCTTCGTAGAAATTTTGCATTTGTAATAGATCCTTGTAGTAGAGCCAGGTAATACTACCATTGAAACCCAAGCCAGGAGGAACCTTGCTGCTTTCCTGTACCGGGAAAACGGTTTTAGCTTGCTCCAGGATGGGTATGAATTTCTCATTTTCTGGATGCTGCTTAAAGGTCTCAAATTCTAGGAGGTACCCTTCTGGATCAATCGCTACGAAACCATCGTGCGCATTACCTTCTTTCGGCTTGTACTCATACTTAATGGGAATGTCTTGCGTCTGTAGATAGGTATACCATCCAGAAAGTTGGTTGGTGAGCAATGCTAGCGCAACAGTTTTTGGTTCTTTTTCATTATGCATGCCTACCGAAGCATCTACCAAGGTGAGATACGAGGCGGAAGCAATCCGTAAGATCTTCGCCACTTCATAGTCTGCCACAATCTCCAAGCCTAAGGTATTAGCGTAGAAGTCACTAGCTGTTTCCAGGTCTTTGTAATAAAAGAATACATTACTGGCCTTGATGCCAAAATCCTGCATGGTTCGAAAATCCGTATTGCCCGTTAGTAGTTCATTGATGCGGGAAGGCGGGTAGCTCAGCAGTCTGCCGAAGCGACGGGCAACCTTCCTCCTTTCAGCGACACCATAGGTACCCTGGTCTTCCATTGCCTTTTTATCTGCCTTCAATTGTTGATAGGCGTCCAGGGTATGCCCTTTATACAGCAATAGAACCTCCTTGTCCTTGGCTACATCAGCAGGGAACAAGTCGGTTACAATCAGGTCAGGATCACGATGCCATTGGATTCCATGTCGATCCGTAATGGCCTGTACCTGTTCCATGATTTGGTCCATTTCCTCACTATCCATGGGCTCACTGAGCGCCAAAGCTTTGGTGCCGGCACCGACTAATTCACTGAAGCCAGCGATGATTCCTAATTGATAGGAGGAGTGATCGAGTTTGTCCTTGGAATTGGACTGGCAAGATAGCAATAGCCCACTAAGGCATAGCATGAGAAAAGCTCTACGGATCATAAGGCAGTGATTAGAAAGTAAAATAGCATTGTTGAAGGGAAACTCCAACAGCATCTGCAATAATGTCACACTACTTAAGAGCTTTTCCCACATTTTGGCAAAGCCATGCCGATTGCTAAGGCCTGATAATGATTAGCCTTTTGGTAGCTAAGGTTTTACCCTTATCATTGGACAGACTATAGAGGTAGGTTCCTTTTCGCAATGAAGAAATATCGACTTTTTCCGTACGGAAATTGTTGACGTTGTATTTCTCCTTCCAAACCTCTACGCCTAGAATATTATAAATGCGCAGCGTATAATTTCCCGGTTTTAGGTTCGAAAACTCAAATCTGACATTAACGATTGCAGGATTAGGAAAAGCGTAGACGCCAGGTTTTAAGGCGTTCACATTCTGCACATTACTAATGATATCATTTCCCTTGAATTCAACTCTTACCGGATTTACTCCTTCCTGATCCATCGTAACGATTGCGATGGGTTCCTTGGCTTCATCACTATAAAAATGATAGGATATGATCGTACTTTCTCCTAAGGCATTTTCTATCCCTAGGATAGTCTCAAGATCTACAGCCTCTAATACGATGTCCGTGATATCTTGCCAACCGAAGAAACCGACCTTCGCATCTAATCTTATATCTTGCTGAGTTGTCCGTTTTTCCCTCAATACTTCGTAAGCACCGCCAGGAATTGTCATCGTCCCCCAGGCATCAACTACATCTTCTCTTGAAAGGTTATAGCGTACGCGAAAGGAATCAGGAGTAATCGGGAGCGGGTCAGTGATCTCATTGGGTAAGTCATCTGCAGAAAAAGCGTATGAAACATTGGCTTCAGAACTATGCTCATCTTCGTATTCCAGGGGAGCCCAACGCTCTACTAAAGGTGGGCTGTACTTGGGCAAGGCTTCGACGCCCAGACCAATAGGATCGCTACCTCCAAACCCTTGCAATTCAAAGCGAGTAGTCGTCACATTGTAATAGGATTCCGCATCTTCTACTAATTCGGCCAAAAGGTCAGAACTTGGATATTCACTAAAAAAGTTGCCGCTGGAACTGTTGCGATATATCGTTCGTCTGGAAAAGGGAGCTTGTAGCGTAGTAAAGTTCCAACTTTGGTTGGGTCCAGTACTTCCGATGTCTATCCCTGAGGGAAGATTGTCAATGGCCGTATAGGTGGTGTCTCCAACTGCTGGGAAGTAATCGTTCGAAATACTAATCTGGGCTACTAAACTCCCGCAACAGCAAATCCAAATGAAAGTCAAAAGTAAAGATTGCTTCATAGATGGCTTTTTTTAAAAGATGACTCTTAGGGCAGAATAGTTGCCTATACTTAGCAACTTAAAGAAAGGATAGGAGTAGGTAGACACACGATCGGCTACAAAATTATGGAATTTCGGGGAAAAGGGAAAGCGAGTTCTAAACTGGCCAGACACTTTGTTGTCAGAAGCCAGACAAGAAAGATACTGATTATGCCTTAACGTATCGACTTTATCACCTTTAGAAGGCCTGCAACTCAACTAGTTTATGGTACTCACCTCTGTTTTGCAATAACTCCTGATGAGAACCTCTTTCTACGATTTTTCCATCTTTCATTACGACGATCACATCAGCATGTTGGATGGTTGATAGTCGATGGGCTATGGCGATGGAGGTACGATTTTTCATAAGCTCTACTAATGCCCCTTGCACAAGTTTTTCGGATTCGGAGTCGAGTGCAGAGGTAGCTTCGTCAAGGATGAGGATGGGCGGATTCTTGAGAATGGCGCGGGCTATGGTTAATCTCTGCCGCTGACCGCCACTTAGTTTGTTTCCGCGGTCCCCGATGTTGGTCTGATAGCCATTTTCGGTGGCCGTGATGAAGTCGTGTGCGTTGGCAATCTTGGCCGCTCGTTCCACGTCTTCCTCCGTCACCCCTTCCAAACCAAAAACGATATTATTGTAGATCGTATCATTGAAGAGGATGGCTTCCTGTGAAACGATACCCATCATTTGACGCAAGTCTTCTAATTTCAAACGTCGAATATCTGTGCCATCAATGAAGATGCCGCCCTCTTGCACATCATAAAATCTAGGAAGTAAGTCGACCAGTGTAGATTTACCCGCTCCGGACGGGCCTACCAAGGCGATTAATTGCCCTTTGGGAACCTCTAAATTGATTCCTTGGAGTACCGGGCCTTCTTCGTTTCTGTACTGGAAAGTGACGTCTCGATATACAATGCCTTGTTCCAGGCTTGAGATACTGCTAGCTTCCGGATGATTGGTGATCGTGTTTTCGGCATCTAGGATTACCTCTACTCGCTGCATAGCCGCAATTCCCTTTTGGATATTGTAATAGGCCTTAGAGAAAGCTTTTGCAGGTTCAATGACACTATAAAAGGCAAAGATGAAGGTCAAGAAAGTAGCCGCCTCCATATCCCCTGAGAATACCAAGCGGGAACCAAACCAAAGCAAGACCGAAACGACGAGGATACCAAGAAATTCAGATAGGGGAGAGGAGAGATCCCTTCTCCATAGGAGCCGGGTCAAGGTGTGTCGGTAGCCATCATTGTCCACGGCAAACTTGGCTTGCTGGTAGCCTTCTGCATTAAAGCCCTTGATTATCCGGAGTCCAGATAAGGCTTCCTCCACGATAGAAACCAAGGATCCCAGCTTCTCTTGTACCAAGGTGGAGGTTTTCTTCAGTGCTCGACCAATACCTCCGATTACGAAGGCCGTAAACAATAAAAGTACGAAGACAAAGATGGTCAATGTGGGGCTAACATAGATCATAAAGCTTAGAGCTCCCACGATGATCAATGGCTCTCTGAAAATGATTTGCAGCATATTCAGGATACTCATCTCTACCTCTTGTACATCTGCTGTAATCCGTGACATTAAGTCTCCTTTACGTTCCTCAGAAAAATACGATAAGGGAAGACTCAATACTTTATCAAACAATTCCTTTCGCAAGTCACGAACAATACCATTGCGGGCCGGCGCCATAAAGAAAAGCGCCAGGTATCGAAATACGTTTTTACAGAAAAAGGTGATAAGGATCGCACTACAAACGAACACTAGCGCCTTTTCCTGTCCATCATTGATTATATATTGACTAAAGGTATAGTTGAACCAATGTTGGAGATAAGTTAAGCTAAGTGGGCCCTCAGGCGGTGTGCGTACTAGTTTGGTGGCATCAAAGAGGATTTCCAAAAAAGGCTGCAATAAGGGAATGGCTACGACCGTAAAGATCGCGGTGAGAATATTACTGATTACATTACCGGCAATCAGTGATTTATAATTCCTGAGGTAAGATAATAATCGCCAGAAGCTCTTCATAAATACAACGTATAATCAAAGTGGGGCAAAGTTATTATAATTCTGCACCTCACCATTGCTAAGACCGTATTTCTCTGCTAAGCAACAGCTAGAAACTTGTAAAGTTGACTCTATAGCGCGCTACCTGTAAAGACATTGGCAAGGCATTGGTAGAAAAGGTCTTTGTACTGATCTATGTTTTTCTTGCATTTGGGTTTAAAGCGAGATGTTTGCTGGTACAAAAGCAGAGCTGATGATGGAAAAACAAATACAACAATTAAGAAAAGAACGAGGACTTTCTCAAGAAGCGTTAGCTGACCTTGCGGGTCTGTCGATCCGGACGGTGCAACGATTGGAGGCAGGTGTATCAAAGCCAAGGGCATTTACCGTAAAGACATTAGCGGATGCACTGCAGGTAGAAGTGGAGGAGTTGACAGAGGCAGAAAGCAGAACATCGGTGGGAAGAAAGGATTATAGGCCTGTCAAATGGATGAATCTAAGTATCCTAAGTCAATTGATACTCCCTTTTGCCAATATTATATTTCCGTTGATCATATGGAGAAAGTGGAAAAAAGAAAAACCGACACGGGAGCTGGGAGCCAGCTTGATTAGCTTTCAGATATGGTGGACACTTTTTAGCCTGCTGATCATCCTATCTGCTCCTCTGATTAGCTTGGCCATAGCCGGCCAAACTCAAGTAGGGCAATTCCCAATGGTGGGTGCGTTATACTTCCTTTTGATCTTCGTGAATGTCGGATTGAGTTTGTTTGTGGCCTCTGATCCAGAAACTCGAGCGCCTCGCCTATACCGGCGTATTCCTGTTCTTTTCTAGCTAGATCTCGCTAAATGTCGTAAGAATGTCGTGGCGGGAATACCTTTTTCTCGCTTATCTTGCCGCTATAAAATTTCCCGGGCCTGGGATGTATTTGCTCAAGCATTCTGTCTTGGGCAGAGCATTTTCTAATCTCTAAAATAGCTGACATGTTAATCGACATTGCGAGGCAAGGCCTCTTGCGAAGGTATTGTCCTACTTTTGTATTGTCCTTTCTTATCTATTTCGGATGTACCATAATTTTCCTGGTGTCTTCCCACTCTTGTTTGGCACAACACAATATTCCGCTGAGCATATATGATGAGCGAATCGATACCTTTCCCACTGTAAATGGGGAGCCGCTGTTGGTAGAAGCCGGACTACTGGGCGTATTGGAAGATCGCCAGCAAACAAAGGGTAGAAGGATTTCTATAGCTTACCGACGATTCAAAACAGAACATGCTAACCCTGGGTACCCGGTGTTTATGTTGGCTGGTGGTCCAGGTTCTTCCTGGATTGAATCTTTACATAATGATGAACGTCTGAAAGAGGTCCGGTTCTATCAGCAATTTTCGGACGTGATCGTTTTTGATCAAAGGGGAGCAGGAGAATCTATTCCCAACCTATCTTGTGAGGGGCGTAAGCGTATATCCCCTGAAGCGCCTTTTTCCTTTGATTTATTGCACCCCGCATTGACTGAACTGACAAAACAGTGCCAGGAGAAATGGCAAGCAGAAGGGGTCGACTTATCCGCCTACAATACAGATGAAAATGCTGCGGATATAGATGCACTACGACAGGCCTTAGGATATGAAAAGATGATGCTAATAGGCGGAAGTTACGGCTCACATTTAGGCCTGCATATTATGCGGCGTTTCCCAGACAGAGTCGATCGAGCTATCTTTTATGGAGTGGAAGGGCCAGACCATACCTGGGATAACCCGACTGGCCTCTGGCGCACCTTAGAGCGAATTGCTAATGCTGCTGAAGCCTCTGCTTATTACGCAGGGAAAGTTCCAGCAGGAGGCCTATTACAGGCATTGCAGACAGTGATGGATCGTCTCGCCATACAGCCCATCCAATATGCCTTGGAACGCAAAGGGAAAAAGTTTGAGGTTCTAATCACTAAGGCACTGATACAGGCTGTAGCTACCTTTCGGGCCGGAAAGAGGAGTCAGCCAGAAGTGTGGCCAGATCTCATCCTGGCTATGTACAAGGGCGATTATCAACTCCCGGCCATGGCATCCATGGGGATGCGGTCCATTCCCGCCCCTCACGCCATGGCTAAATCCATGGATTTTGCTTCGGGAATCAGTAAGACTCGGCGAGCACAATTAGACAAAGATCCCGCTCGTGAATACTTGGGGGATATCAATTGGGATTATACGCTATTAGAAGATCATTGGATGGTAAGAGATCTGGGCGAGCCATTTCGCTCGACGGTACAATCAGATATCCCAACCTTGCTAGTTCATGGTACTTGGGATACTTCTACTCCTTTAGAAAATGCCAAGGAAGTACTGACAGGTTTATCTCATGGACAATTGATCGAGGTAGTAGGCGGAGGCCATGGGGCACTATATAATCTCTATGAACATTGGCCTGCTATCTATCCGCTATTAGAAAAATTTGTCAAAGGAGAAACGGTTCACTTTCCAGAGCAGGTAGATCTAGGACCAGTCAGTTACCCCGCCTTGAATGAGCATGCAAACGTTAAACTTTGGGATGCAGCGATTTCTGGTGATCTGGAACTGGTAAAGCAAGCCCTGGCAGCGGGGGCCGAAATAGATGCCTTGGATACACGTCGTAGTAAAACAGGAAGACGGGCGATGAATTGGGCGGCCTATTATAATAACACAAATGTACTGCATTTCCTGATTGAGCAAGGCGCTCAAATCAATGCAACGAATCATAGTGGGTTCACTCCTCTACATCATGCGGTTGAGCGGAATGCTAAGGAGGCAGTACAAATGCTACTGGCTGCCGGAGCGGATAAGTCAATTAGCAACAAGCGGGGTCAATTGCCGATAGATACGGCGAAACGACTGGAGTGGGCAAGTATTATCTCTTTACTGGAGCAATAGGAGCTAAAAACAAAAGCCGCAGTTTCAAAGAAACTGCGGCTTAATATCTTTCTAAGCATCCTCATCAGATAAGTCGAAATCATTGAGGAAACCTGTATGGAAATTCCCGTCACGGAAACTTTGATCTTTCATTAGTCGCTTATGGAAAGGGACCGTAGTCTTGACGCCTTCAATAATGAATTCATCTAGGGCTCTTTCCATTTTAGTAATACATTCCTCTCTTGTCGGAGCTCTGCAAATCAGTTTTGCAATCATCGAGTCGTAGTAAGGAGGGATGGTATACCCCGCATATACGTGCGTATCTACGCGCACGCCATGACCTTTGGAACTGTGGAAAGACTGAATCTTACCAGGACTAGGGCGGAATCCATTGAAGGGATCCTCTGCATTGATACGGCATTCGATCGCATGAGCAGTTGGAAGATAATTTCCTCCAGTGATCATTTCTCCTGCTGCGATTTTGATCTGTTCCTTAATCAAGTCATGATCAATCACCTCCTCAGTCACCGGATGCTCTACCTGAATACGCGTATTCATTTCCATGAAGTAGAAGTTTCGGTATTTATCTACCAAAAACTCTACCGTTCCGACACCTTCATATTTGATCGCTTCTCCAGCCAAAACAGCGGCATTACCCATTTCCTCTCTCAACTCAGGAGTCATGAAAGGGGAAGGGCACTCCTCTACCAATTTCTGGTGTCGACGCTGGATGGAGCAATCTCTTTCGGAAAGGTGAACTACTTTTCCGTTTTGATCTCCGGCAATTTGGAACTCGATGTGTCTTGGCTCTTCGATGAATTTTTCGATGTAGATTCCATCGTTTCCGAAGGCCGCTTTGGCTTCATTTCGAGCCATGTCCCAGTTGGGCTCCAACTCCTCATCGTTCCAAACTACACGCATTCCTTTTCCACCACCACCCGCAGTTGCTTTCAGGATAACGGGAAAACCCATATCCTTGGCCACTTTTTGGGCTTGCTTGATATCTTTCACTAAGCCGTCAGAGCCAGGAATAACAGGTACCCCTGCTTTGATCATGGTTTCTTTAGCAGTGATTTTATCCCCCATTTTCCGGATTTGATCCGGACTTGGGCCGATGAATTTGATGCCATATTCAGCGCAAACTTCAGCAAAGTCTGCATTCTCAGCAAGGAATCCATAACCAGGATGGATAGCATCAGCATTGGTGATTTCTACCGCTGCCATAATGCGTGGAATACTGAGGTATGACTCATTGGAGGAAGCGGGGCCGATGCAGACTGCTTCGTCTGCGAATCGGACGTGAAGACTTTCTCGGTCGGCTGTGGAATACACGGCTACCGATTTGATCCCCATTTCCCGGCAGGTTCTTATAATCCGTAAGGCGATTTCGCCCCGGTTAGCAATTAGTATTTTTTCAAACATGGGCTAGCAGGCTAGTTTAACCATTAGGATCAACAAGGAAAAGTACTTGATCGTATTCTACTGGAGAGGCATCCTCCACCATCACTTTTACGATCTTTCCGCTGACCTCAGATTCGATTTCATTGAAGAGCTTCATGGCTTCTACAATGCATACCACAGAGCCATTTTCAATCGTATCACCGACTTTAACATAAGCGGGCTTTTCCGGAGACGCGGAGCGGTAGAATGTACCTACCATGGGGGATTTCACCTCTAGGTAGTTAGCCGTACTTTCTTCCTTGCTAGCATTGGCTGCCGTATCTGCGGGAGGAGCTGCAGCAGCAGGTGGCGCTGCAACAGGGGCAGCGGGAGGAGCACTAATGGGTTGTACCTGTGGAATGGGTACTACCGCTGGTGCTGGAGCTTGAATGATAGGAGCTTGTCCCTTATTACCACGTTCGTAATGCTTCGTTCTCACGGAAACCTCAAACTCCCCGTCTTTCATTTTGAACTCCGTCAACTCAAGCTTGTTAATGAGCTTTAGCAGCTCTTGGATCTCTTTGAAATTCATACCTTATTTTTTGACTCGCTCCATGTAGGCGCTGGTTTGTGTATCTAGTTTCACAAGGTCTCCTTCATTGATGAATAAGGGAACCTTAACTTCTGCACCAGTTTCTACCGTAGCAGGTTTTAGGGTGTTAGTCGCAGTGTCACCTTTGACACCAGGTTCGGTGTATGTTACCTCCAATATTACATATTGAGGCATTTCTAACGTCAGTGCTCTTTCTTCTTCAGCATGGAAGAGGATATCTACCTCAGTACCTTCTTTCAACAACTTAGGGTTGTCGATCATAGTTTCCGCTAAGAAAGTCTGCTCGAAAGTCTCATTGTTCATGAAGTGATAACCACTGTCATCACTATATAGATATTGGAACTTACGACGCTCCACTCTTACATCCTGAATCTTGTGTCCGGCAGGGATAGTATGGTCCAAGACCTTGCCAGAAGTTAAACTCTTCAATTTAGTACGAACAAAAGCTGCCCCTTTACCTGGTTTCACGTGCTGAAATTCTACAATAAAGAAGATATCATTATTGTGTACGATGCACATTCCTCGTTTTATATCCGAAGTACTAGCCATTTCTTATTTGGTTTTAACAGCAAAATAATTGAGGTGCCTTTTTTGGCGGCACAAAGATAAAAAAATTACCATCAATACGCCCACTTGAGGTAAGTGGCACCCCAAGTGAATCCGCCACCAAAAGCAGTTAGGATGATATTGTCCCCTTTATTGAATTGGCTTTCGTAGTCCCACAAGCAGAGTGGGAGCGTTCCTGCTGTAGTGTTGCCATACTTTTGGATATTCATCGTTACGCGCTCCATGGGGAAATCCGTCATTCGAGACACGGTTTCGATGATACGTTTGTTGGCTTGATGAGGAATTAGCCAGGCAATATCATCCAATTCTAAATTGTTTTGGGCCATTACCTTTTTTACCACATCGGACATGCCCGCAACCGCTGCCTTAAAGACTGGGCGACCATTCTGATATACAAAATGCTCTCTTGCCATTACCGTATCCGCGGTAGCGGGATAACGAGACCCACCTGCTTTCTGATATAGGTAGGCTTGCCCGACTCCATCACTCTTATGAATAGAATCTACGATTCCGTAGCCTTCTGTATTAGGTTCTAAGAGTACCGCGCCACCGCCATCACCAAAGATCACACAGGTGGTTCGATCTTGGTAATCGATGATAGAAGACATTTTATCTGCTCCAATCACGATGACCTTTTTATGCGTACCTGCTTCAATGAACTTAGCACCGGTAGTCAAAGCATATAAAAACCCAGAGCAGGCTGCACTGATATCATAACAAAAGGCATTCTTAATGCCACAGGCATCACAGATAATATTAGCTGTATCTGGAAAAGGCATATCAGGAGTAACCGTAGCACAGATCAAGAGCTCTATTTCACTTGGATCTGTATTCGTTTTTTCCAAAAGACCTTTCACAGATTCTATACCTAATACGGAGGTACCTTGGCCTTCCCCCTTAAGGATGCGCCGTTCTTTTATACCCGTACGAGAGGTAATCCATTCATCATTGGTCTCTACCATCGTCTCTAATTCCTGATTGGTCAATACGTAATCAGGCACATAAGCATGGACGCCAGTAATGGCAGCTTGTAGTTTTGACATGATCTTTCAATTAAACTGACAGATAGGTGTCAGATTTTTTAAATCAAAGCTTTTGGGGGACTTTAAGTAGTGTGACAATAGATTCTCCTGTTTTTCAACTGCAAATTTTGCGCCTAGCCTTCGTTAGAAAAAGCCTTACTTAGCCACAAAATGCGCTACCTGAAATTTCACGATGACTATTGTTAAATTACAAAAGCGCTCATCACATCTCGATTGAATTACAGTAAGACGCCTTTGAGCCACTTGTGGTTTTGTAAAATGCCGTTTTTTATGGGACGCAGAAAAAATTGCTGATCCAAGTATCTATACGGCCATTCATAAACTAGTGAGATGGACCTCCCATTAGAAATCCAACATATCTTATCTATCACCTCCAACTGGAGGTACTCTTTGAGTTTATTGGAGTTATCGAAATCAAAAATTACCCGTTCTAAGCTTCCTCGGGTTCTGCTGCTTCATCTTCGGTTTCATAAGTTCTGTAGGAAATGGCGATCAATCCTAAGAAAGTCAGTAAGCCATTCAAAGCCAAGTTTAGGAATCCAAATTCGAAACCATAAAGGATTTGGGCGGAATACTGATCGATCAAAACCGTGATGATTGGGGCAGCAATACAAATGGGGATGACCCAGCGATCATTAATTTGCAATTTCGTCATGGTTCCAAAGGCAAATAAGCCTAGTAGCGGGCCATAGGTGTAGCCAGCAAACTTGAACAACTGAGAAATAACAGCTTCATTATTAACCGCGTTGAAGATCATAATAAGTGTAAACAGGAGAGCTGAAAAGCCTAAATGTACCTGAAAGCGTTTTTTTGTTTTCTGTTCTTCCGGTAATTCGGTTTTCTCGAAATCTAAAAAGTCAACGCAAAAAGAGGTAGTGAGTGATGTAAGGGCCGAATCTGCACTAGAATAAGCGGCAGCGATCAAGCCCACAATAAAGATAATTCCGATACCAGGAGATAGGTGTTGTAAGGCTATTTGAGGGAAAAGTAAGTCAGTCTTTTCTGGGATTTCGATACCTACATTTGAGGCGTATATATACAATAGAGCTCCTAGCGTCAAGAAGATTAAATTGGCGAATATCAAGATGAAACTGAACGTAAACATGTTCTTTTGGGCATCTCGAATATTTGGACAACTCAGGTTCTTCTGCATCATATCCTGATCCAATCCCGTCATTACAATTGTGATCAGAGCTCCTGCGATAAATTGTTTGAAAAAGTTATTAGGGTCACTCCAGCCGCCTTCGAAGAAGAACATCTGTGAGTAGTCGCTATTCTTAACCATCGTAATCAGTCCACCTAAATCCGTTTCAAGGGCTTGGCCAATAGCGAAGATGGTGAAGATTACGGCAGTAAGTAAACTCAAGGTCTGTAAGGTGTCTGTCCAGACGATAGTATTGATTCCTCCTCTAAAAGTATATACCCAAATGAGTGCAATGGTTGTAAATACCGTTACACCAAAGGGAACGCCGAATGGGGCTAGCACAAATTGTTGAAGAACAATAGCGACCAGATAAAGTCTAAAAGAAGCACCAATTACGCGAGAGAGAAGGAAATAAGCAGCTCCGGTCTTATAGGAATTATTGCCAAAGCGTTGATCCAGATAGGTATAAATCGATGTGAGTCCTAAGCGGTAATATAAGGGCATTAACACCAGTGCAATGAAGGCATAGCCTACGAAGTAGCCAAATACCATCTGCATATAGGAAAAAGCCTGGTTTGCGCCTCCTGCACCTACAACTCCGGGGATGGAGATAAAAGTAACGCCAGACAAGGTAGCGCCAACCATCCCGAATGCAACCAGCATCCAGTTCGACTTACGGCCAGCCAGAAAGAAATTGTCATTTCCGGCATCTTTTCCAGTGAAATAAGAGATAGCTACCAGTACCAAAAAGTAACTGACAATGATCCCTATGATTAAAACTGGTGTTAGTTGTTGTATCATAATCACTTGTGCACGTGGCAGATATCCGCCGCTGCAAGGGGGATATTTTGGTTTTGGCAGGGCAAATATAGTAAAATATCGAAAAGAGGTTCTCCTAGGAGATAGGCTTAAAAGACAATTTGTACCGCTGAGTCACAACTGGATTTATCATAAATTGGAAGCTCACCAAGCCTTTTTCCTTCATTACCTGCCACATCCATGATATTCCTTACGTAATTGGCCTTTCCCATTGAGGAGTTTTCTCTTTAGCTAAAGGTAGCAAAGAAGGAGCTAAGCCACCAAGCTATTCGACATTAAATAAGCCAAGTCTAGATAACCTTCGTTTTTGTTTACTTTTGCCTGGAATGTATATCCTGAAAAATTTTATCGACATGCGCAACGCGATCTTCATAGCCTGTCTATTCCTACTGCAAGCTTGTGGTCAGGCGCCTAGTGCGGAACGAACGGAGGAAGTTCCCAGCTCTCTTTTTGCTGTAAAGGACACCATTTCAGAGGAGGATTTAATTGCAAAGTTGTCGGCTGCTATGAGCAGTGATACAAGCCTCATGGGGAAAGAGCGCAATGTGATCGTCAATTATCTGATTGATCAAAAGAAGGATATGGATGTTACGAATAGTGGTCTTTTCTATCGAATTGTCTCCCCCGGTGAGGGAGCGCCTTTGCAATGGGCCGATTACATCAAGGTACATTATCGCGGGTATTTCCTAGATGGTAAAGAGTTTGACTCTTCTTATAAAAGAGGCGAACCGATTTCCTTTTACATCGGCAATATGGTAGATGGTTGGAATGAAGGACTTCAGCTTTTATCTCCAGGAGCTAAGGCTACTTTTGTAGTGCCTTCCCATTTAGGTTATGCGGAATCGGGATTTACGACGGGACCTGATCAGTATTTGGTTCCTCCCCATACGATCATTGCCTTTGATGTAGAGGTTCTGGAAAAATTACCAGATCCCAACCAATAGTTGAACCCTCTTCAAGTCTACGCTAATGAAGCTTGCCTCCACTTATGACCATCAGGGTGTACAAATCTTCAAGTTTGGCTCCTGGCCATTTGGTCCGCCCAAGATGTTTTCACATTGCTTTTATGTAGATGGCTTGCTAATTGATACCGGGCACCGCAATATGCGGAAGGAGGTATTACAGGCTCTCGGTGGATTGAAAGTCGATCAAATCTTTATCACCCATCATCATGAGGACCATACCGGCAATATAGTAGAATTGCAGGCCCGCTTCGCTTGTCCAGTTTTAGCTTCAGCGAAATGCGTGGAATTGATGAAAGATCCTCCCCCAATTAGTTTTGCCCAATGGATGACCTGGGGCTCCAGACCTGCATTTTCAGGACTTAGCGAAACGATGGATCGCTTGAGTACTGCTAATTACAATTTTGAAGTATACCCGGTTCCTGGACATGCAGAAGATATGCTTTGCTTATACGAACGCGAGCAGGGCTGGCTGTTTTCGGCTGATCTTTGGGTGAGCGATCGAATTAGGTACTTTATGCGACCGGAGAGTGTACATCAACAGATTGAGTCTCTCAAAAGCGTCCTACAATTGGACTTTGAGCTGCTCTTCTGCAGTCACAATCCACAATTCAAGCATGGAAAGCAGCGATTGGCCAATAAGCTACAGTTCTTTGAAGATTTTTATGGGAAAGTGTCGAGTCACTACCATCAAGGATTGAAGCCCAGGCAAATTATGAAGGAGCTTGGGCTGAAAGAGAACTGGAATATTCGGCTGACTTCCGGTGGAGAACTGTCTACTTTGAATATGATTAAAGCCGTTATTCGGGATGAGCAACTTCTGGCTCCTGCTTGAAAATAAAGGGCAATAGGATACAAAGCCCTATCATGATGGAAACATCAGCGAAGTTGAAAATACCCGTTCGAAGGTCGCCGATTCCCATATTCATGAAATCAACCACCCTTCCATACAGTAAACGGTCATAGATGTTACTCACGCCCCCGCCAATGATAAAACTGAAAGCAATAATCTGCCAGTGAGACAGTTGTTTGGAAAAGAAGGTATAGCCCAATAAACCAACGAGCATGACTACGGGTAAGAAGTGTAGCAGGAAAGCTTGAAAGCCCTCAGACCATTCCGCTCCCCAACTTAGAAAGGCTCCCTCATTTTCGGCATAAGAGAGGCGGAAGAAATCTCCCAAAAGCGGTTGCACTGTACCTGGAACTAATTCTTCTGCTGCTACCTGTTTTGTCACTTGGTCACAGCCAGCATTCAAAAAGACAATAATCAGCACTATCAATATCCGAGTAGTCAAGTTGTTAAACATAGCTTTAATGGTATAAATGAATTCCTTATCTTGATCGCTGAAAGATTGGGATTTCAGCCAATTGAGGGCTGTTGGCCACAATCAAATATACAGGGATGCGCGATGCATTACAAATTATGAAAAAGCTAATTTGAACTTAGCCCAAATGGTGGACGGACTGGTATTTCCAAACCCGCTTCACCACACACCACGTAACAAACAGAACATGAAACCATTGATCCAACGAATTTTAGTTGTACTCCTTTTTTCTCTATTTCAATTAAGTATTCTTTCCGGAGCCGATCTTCTTGTACGAACCGCGACAAGTGCTGATTTGGCCAAAGTAGGCAAAACGGTTGAGCGACTTTCTCCAATTGATGGAGGTGGAAAGTTCTTTATGGACAAAACAGAGGGTTTTGTTATTGATCTTCCCCCTTCGATTTTGCCAGCAGGAGCTAGCATGGTTGACATCAAAGCTGGTGGCGATTCTGTTAGATTAAACAGTTTGTCTCCTTATTATATTGCTAATCTTCCCATCGGGGAGCCCGATATCAAGATGCAATTGTTGGATGCGCAAGGAAACCCATTGAAATTTCAATCTGGTGCTTCAAGTACCATTGGTCTTAAAACGATCAGTCGAACCCCTTTGTTCAAGAATGATGCCGTCGCTTTTGGAATTCTCATGATCTTGTTGGCTTTGGTGTTTTGGACGGAAAGGTTGCCCTCCTTTAAAGGTTTCTATCGATATGTTCCAGCTCTACTATTATGTTACTTTTTACCTTCCATATTTAATTCTTTAGGGATCATATCAGGAGCATACTCCAATCTATATTTCGTGTCTTCCCGATATTTACTGCCTGCTAGTTTGATTTTACTTACGATCAGCATCGATTTCAAAGGTATAATCAATCTAGGACCCAAATCGGTGATCATGTTTTTGGCTGCCACCTTGGGTATTGTGCTAGGAGGTCCCGTTGCACTTTTGGTTACTTCCTACATCGCTCCAGATATTGTTTCTGCTAGTCCAGACGATTTATGGAGAGGTCTTTCCACTATTGCTGGAAGTTGGATCGGTGGGGGAGCGAATCAGACGGCTATGAAAGAGATCTTTGATGTGGATGATAATTTGTTTGCTTCTATGATCGTGGTAGATGTTGTGGTAGCGAATATCTGGATGGGCTTTCTCCTCTATGGAGCTAGTATTAGCAAGCGAGTAGATAAATGGTTGAAGGCAGATAGTTCTGCCATTGATGACTTGAGAAAGCGAGTAGAAGATTACCAAGCTAGTGTAGCGAAGATACCGATGACAACCGATCTCTTTATTATGTTGGGAGTAGCTTTCGGTGGAGTGGCCTTGGCGCACTGGGGAGCGGATGTGATCGGCCCTTGGATGCGCAGCCATTATGAGACTTTACAGGCATATGGCCTAGACTCCTTAGCCTCTGGGTTCTTCTGGTTGATTGTGATTGCTACGACGCTTGGCTTACTAATGTCCTTCAGTAAGGCGAGAAAGTTGGAGGGGGTAGGAGCTTCGAAGTGGGGTAGCGTCTTTATCTACATACTAGTCGCGACGATCGGTATGAAGATGGACTTGGGAGAAGTTTACAAAAACTTAGGATTATTCGCTATCGGTATCATTTGGATGCTCATCCATGTCAGTGTGTTGCTATTGACCGCTAAGCTCATTCGCGCACCTTTCTTCTTTGTGGCGGTGGGTAGCCAAGCCAATGTAGGAGGAGCAGCTTCCGCACCTGTGGTGGCTTCAGCCTTTAGTCCTGCCTTAGCGCCAGTAGGTGCCTTGATGGCGGTCTTGGGATATGCCCTGGGTACTTATGGAGCCTTGATCTGCGCCTTCTTAATGAGAAGTGCTGTAGGGGCCTAGCAAGCTGAATCAGAATAAAGAATTATAGACATACTTACTACTTGATCTTTCCGATCAAGTAGTACCCTTTTCGCGAAGTTTATAAACTGTCTTGACGAGTCCTAATCCCACTAGAATTAGGATGAACAAGGCTGGGAATCCACCCAGTACGCAGAGTAGGCGGATGCCGTCGACCCCTGCCGAGGTGATCATCACCCATGCAATCAAGCCCACTAGACTTCCCCAAACAATCTTCATGGAAATCGGAGCTTCCGGATTTTCTGGACTTATTCCTGTGGTACTAATGGCACTCATGGCAGAAATATTGGAATCGGCTGCGGTGACGTAGGAGATAAATATCATAATTAAAGCCAAGATAGAAATCCAGTAGCCATAGGGTAGATCTCCTAATATCATGAACATGATATTCTCCTCGCCCTGCTCGCTTAGTACCGTAAACAGCTTGCCCTCGCTCGAAATGTCTAATCCTAAGGAAGCGCCACTAAATATTGTCATCCAAGCACAGGTGAAAATGGCTGGGAAGATCAGATTGTAATTGATGAAGTCTCGGATCGTATAGCCTACTGACAGACGACCTAAAAATAGCGCGGCAATGGGTGCCCAAGCAAACCAGTTGGCAAAGTAGAAAACCGTCCAATTATTCATCCAGCCTTCATCTATGTTCGAGGAGATATTAGTGCTCCGACTAGGGAAGTGATAGACATAATCTACGAAACCATTTTTCCCAAACTCCAACATAGCGCTCGTAGGTCCAAGCAGAAACAGCACACCGGCTAGTCCAAAAAATGCTCGTGTGTTCCAATCCGATAATAGGCTTATTCCCTTCTTAAGGCCACTAATGGTTGAAACTATATAGGTAGTCACCAAGGCCACTCCAATCAAACCCAAGATGATATCAGATTGCTGTACTCCCATGGTATTTTCCAAACCGCCCATCAGAGCAAAAATTCCAGTGCCCAAGGAGGCTGCCATCCCTGAGATTAAGGCGACTAGACAAATGATATCGAGCACAGTGCCGGCCTTGGAGTGTGTCCAGGGACCAAAGATTGGGTAGAGCAAAGAACTGATTCTAAAGGACTGCCTGAGATTATAATACACCAAGGCAAATAAGAGCCCCGCTACTGTGTAGATGCCATAAGGAGTAAAGGACCAGTGCATGAACATGGTAGCCATAGCAAAATTCGCAGCGGGCGTGCTGTTGGATGCTAAATCCAAGCCAGCGGGAGGCTGATGCAAATGGTACAAGGGTTCTGCCATGCCCCAAAAGAAGATCCCGGTCGCTACGGTTGTGCAAAGGGCTATGGCAAACCACTTCCATCGCGTTAATATCGGTTGGGCGGCAGCTCCTCCGATCCTAATTTTTCCAGCCGGTGACAAATAGATAGAGGCCAAGACGATCAAGAATAGAAAAGCGGTCCACGTAAATAGCCAGCCGAAGTGCTGTAGGATCCACTCATTGGTTTGATTACAGAAAGCCAGAAAGCTTTCATTATCGTACAGACTATAAGTGATTACGGCTAATAGAAAGATGAGGGTTGGGTAAAAGATCGTATTGTTGATTGACAGTGCGGACGTCTTTGCTTTCATGTCTCCGATTTTAGATCATCACTTCAGGGTTGGAGACGGGCTTTATTTTTTTGAATTGATAGAAAATGGATCGATCTATATTGGTCCAGCTCGCCGTGCGCACACCTATTTGTTTGAGGGCTCGTTGCGCCCAAGTATTACAGGTATTAAAGGCATGGTATTTCCCCACCGCTTCGTAGAATTGATCATTACTTGTGTAGCCCCTGTCAGAGATCAGCTTTACTTGCTTGGCCTCGTCAAGAGCAAAGGATTGGTGAATAAACCCACACAAGTTAACATACTTGTCCTTGGAAACCCGGGTATGGAGGATATTTGTTGTAGGAAGTTCTGTATAAGCATCAATGTGCATTACAGCCGGAGTAGGCAAGAATAAAGTCCGGAAGGCCAAACCAACCGTTAATTCATTCCATTCTGCAATATCTAAATAGATGGACTTATCCCCCCAGCCAAACCCCAAATAGGTGTCAGGACCTTTGGCTTCAAATAGTTCTGGAAGAATAATCGGGCTCCAATCGAAGGCTTTGTTCTTGGCTTGGATGATAAAAGTAGCATGCATGCCATTGGTGTGAATGTAAAGATCAATACCGTTCTCTTCCGGTTGGAAGCCTGGATTAGTAGGAATGAAGGTACCCAATAGCAGCACTAGTCCGTAAGCGAGCAGGAGGGATAGTAGTATCAATAGGAGCGAAGCAATCCAGTATAGAATACTGATAAACACCATTAATTGGATTTGGGTGGAAAATGGAAAAGCAGCTGCCTAGAATACACGGCAAGGTCTTTAAGAAGGTTGATTAACCGGCGTAGGACTAATCATCTCTTCTAGCACTGGAGCCGTTTTGATTTTATCTAATTGATAAAATATGCCTTTTTCTAAAGGAGACCACAATGCCGTTCTAACTCCAATTCGCTTAAGTCCTTTATTTACCCAGTAGTTACAAGTATGGAAAGCATGATATACTCCATGGGCCTGATAGAAATTATCATCTGGGGTGTAGCCAACATCCGGAATCAAGTCGAGATTTTGATTCGAATCTAAACGGAAGGCATTGTAAATAAAACTACTAAGATGAACGTAGCTGCTAGGTGAAATAGTGATTTTTTCTACTCGTAAAGTGTCATGGGGTAGGGTTTCATAGCCCGTAACATGCATAATAGTGGGAGTAGGATAGAGCATGGCTTTTGCTGCAATCCTCAAAGGTAGATTGTCCCAGGTTTCTAATTCGAGGTAAAAGCCTGGATCACCCCATCCAATACCAAGGTATGGGTACTCTGTGAGCGGTTTGGCATAGGGACTACCATCTATAATTTTGGTCCAGTCAAATAACTGATTCTGGGTAGGAACGATGTAATCGACATGCATGCCATTAGTACTGACGAAAATATCAATGCCATTCTTAGCGGGCTTGAATTTTCTATTAACTGGAATGAGGGTGCCGATGGGTATTAAGAGAAGATAGGTGACTACGATGAGTATGACAAGTAAGATCAAACCTCCAATGGTACTGAGCAAAATCATGGCAGTAGTAGCTTTTGTCTTCGAAATTCGCAGAAAGGTAAGGGGAATAGATTAATGTAAGGTGAACTGATTACTATTATTTCTTTAATTTTTATGGAAGGCGCCGGTCGGCATCGCTAAGATTTTCAAGACGATCTAAGGCCTTGAGGTGGCCAAACCGTATTTGAGGAAGGGGAGATAAGCTAGGAAACCGCACAACCGAAAGAGAAGCCCTTCGGTTGTACGGCTTGATGTTTACCTTAGATCTTTGGCTTTATCCACCAGATCGATGAATTCCCAACGATAGTTATGAGGGTCATAACTATTAGCATTAATAGCCCACTGAACCAGATGATCATAATTCAGAATACCCTTATATTCTGATTCCCCTAGTATAAGGGCAAAACCAGCCGCCGCCGTGGCAAAACGCATATTCTCAGAAGCCATAGTGAAGAGGACTTCACGATCGGGAATCTCTAACTGCAAAGGAATGCTAGTTGAACTAGTAGGTTCCTTGTAGCGAAAATCGATAGTGGTTACGGGACCTCTTCCACTTCCGCCTGCAGGAATTAACTCGTACAAGGCCGTAATGGTTTGATTGGCTCCAATTTCCCCGGCATCCTTGCTGTCATCTTCGAAATCGCTTTCTTCTAGCAGCCGATTTTCATAGCCTATCAGGCGATAAGCCCGGACTTGCTCAGGGTTGAAATCAATCTGGATTTTCACATCTTTAGCGACGGTATAAAACTTCTTGAACTCATGAATGAACACCTTTTTAGCCTGTTCAATATTGTCGAGGTATTCATAATTGCCGTTACCATTATTGGCAATCTGTTCCATTTTTCCATCTTGGAGATTGCCCGTTCCTACACCAAGAATAGTTAAAAATACACCGGATTCTCTTTTTTCTTCAATGAGTTCTACTAGTTCACCTTGATTAGATATTCCGACATTGAAATCACCATCGGAGCCCAAAATTACCCGATTGTTGCCACCGGGTATGAAGGCCTCCTCCGCTAGTTCGTAGGCTGTGATGATTCCTTGGGCACCAGCTGTACTTCCTCCTGCATCTAAGCCGTTTATTGCCGATTTTATGATGTCCTTGAAACGTCCACTTGTTGGTTCGAGTAGCACGCCGGCCTTTCCCGCGTAAGTGACAATGGCCAATTTATCATCTTCATCCATCTCGTCTACGAAGAGCTTAAAACTCTCCTTTAGAAGATCTAGTTTTCCTGGCTGCTTCATGGAGCCTGATACATCAATAAGCAAAACGAAATTACTAGCGGGTAATTGATGATCGGGAATATCTTTTCCTCGAATCCCAATTCGTAGCAGTTTATGCCCGGGAGTCCAGGGACAGGCACTTACTTCTCCATTAAGACTTATAGGAGCATTCCCGTTTTGTGGGTAATCGTAAGGGAAGTAATTAATGAATTCTTCGGTTCGGATAGCAGCCTTAGGGGGTAAGGTATTACTGGTCAGAAACCGGCGCGTATTGCTGTAGGAGGCACCGTCTGCATCAATAGAGAAGGTGGATACCGGCTCGTCTAGTGTGATGATGAAAGGGTTTTCTTCGACTTCATTATAACCTTCTCCTTTCCATTCATCTGGCGCAAAGCCCCCGCTTCCTCCAAAATTGGCAAGATCAGCAGAGGTAGTCGGTGAAAGATTGACATCCTCCGACTGTGGATCTGAGCAAAAGGTAAAGAGAAGAGCAGCGACGGATAGCACAAGTAGGTGTTTAGTTTTCATGACCGATATTGTTTTTCTGTTTAAGAATGTTCGTGTGTATTGCTTCAGTGGTCAATGGGAGATAAAGTTGATCTAAAAAGGATATTTAACTACAAGTCCTTGGTACTATTAAGGTTAGACTACTTGCACCGATGATTTGGTTGGGGTAGATGGTACATTTTGGGAAGGGGACAGATGCGATTATCAGTACCTTTGCCCTCCCTTATACTTATTCTCAACGTAAATAGAGTTGCTTAATGGATGGATATGAAATCTTATAACTTTAGGCTTATGGCGCTAAATTTTATAGTATTTTGGGGAAAAGCCAACTATGAAAATCGTCTTGCCTAAACGTATCCAACAGTTGGGGCCAGGTCTTATCACTGCTGCTCTGATTTTTGGTCCTGGTAGCCTAACGGTAGGGACCAAGTTAGGGGCTGGATTTGGGTATAAGTTGTTGTGGGTGATTCCAGTATTGATTGTGTTGATGATAGCTTATACAGGCATGGCAGCAAGGATTGGCATCGCCTTGACTCATTCCCCCATGGATCACATACGCAAGCGGTATGGTCGATTTACAGCAGTAGTGCTGGGCTTAGGGATGTTGGGCATAACGGGGGCTTTTCAAGCCGGTAACTCAATAGGAGCAGGTTTGGCTTTTGGAGAGTTGACCAGCACGTCCACCAGTATATGGGTAATCTTCTTCGCAATTGCCGCCATTTCATTGCTTTTTTTCCGCTCCTTCTATCAGATTTTAGAGAAAATCATGATTGCTTTGGTGCTCCTGATGCTCGCCTCCTTTTTCCTCACCTTGTTACTGAGTCAACCGAATCTATCTTCCTTGCTAAAAGGTTTTATCCCAAGTCTACCCAACGGTAGTGAGTTGCTAACCATTGCCTTGGTGGCTTCTAGCTTTTCCACCGTTGCTGCCTTCTATCAAGCTTATTTGGTACAGGAGAAAGGATGGAGGGAATCCGATTATCAAACAGCCCTCAGAGAAAGTAGAAATGGGATTTTCATTTTGGGGTTATTGAGCAGTATGATTATCATCGTGGCGGCAGCTATATTACAGCGAGAGAACATTGAGGTCAATGCTGCTTCCGATTTGGGGTTGGCTTTGGAGCCACTTTTTGGACGATACGCCACGGTAGCTTTTATGGTTGGTTTCTTTGCTGCTTCTTTTTCTTCTTTAATTGGAAATGCCACGATAGGAGGAGCGTTATTGGCAGATGCCTTGGGTATGGGGCGATCGCTTAGTTCTTGGCCAGTTCGGCTATGCATCATTGGAGTGATACTCTTCGGTTCCACCATTGCCCTTCTCTACGGGGGACTACCTTTGCAACTCATCATCTTTGCACAGGCACTAACGATCATTATTGCTCCGGCGGCAGCTGTATTTATCTTGCTCATGGCGAATGATAGGAGTATCATGGGGAAGCATACCGCAGGCTTAAGGCGCAACGTCATTCCCATTGCTGGTTTAGTGATTCTTTTGTCTCTAGCCATCTATAATATAAAATCCATATTCTTCTAAGAAGCCATTTTAGACTATGAAAACAACAGCCGAATTAATGGATCGCCTTACTGTTCCTGCCCCATCCTTGCTTGAAGATATCACAAAGATTCAGGGAGATTTGCTGATTTTGGGTGTCGGTGGGAAAATGGGACCTAGCCTGGCGATCTTGGCTAAAAGGGCCTTCTTGCAGCGAGGATTGGCCAACCGAGTAATTGGAGTTTCCCGTTTTTCTGATCCATTGAAACAGCAAGAACTGCAAGAAGCTGGCGTAGAAACCATTCGCGGTGATCTTTTGGATGATGGTTTTGTCCAGTCCTTACCTTCCATTCCCAATGTGATTTTCATGGCTGGCCAGAAATTTGGTACTATAGGTCAAGAACCGCTCACTTGGGCTATGAATACCTATCTACCAGGTCGAGTAGCCGAAAAATTTAGAGCTTCTAGAATTGTAGTTTTTTCTACCGGCAATGTATACCCGTTCACAGCAGTGACTGGTGCTGGTGCGGCCGAGGAGACGCCCATAGGACCAGTAGGAGAGTATGCGCAATCTTGCTTAGGGCGAGAGCGCATGTTCCAATACTTTGCTAAACAATATGATACTCCCATTTTAATTTTTCGACTGAACTATGCTCTTGACCTTCGGTATGGTGTTTTGAATGATATCGCTCGCAAGGTATGGCGGGAGGAGCCGATTAATTTGGACATGGGCTATGTGAATGTGATCTGGCAAGGAGATGCTAATGCCTATGCGATTCGATCCTTACTACTTTGCCAATCACCTACTAGAGTACTCAATGTGACAGGCCCAGAAAAGTTGAGCCTGAGGGACTTGGCTACAACCTTTGGCAAGCGCTTGCAAAAACAGGTCCATTTTGAAGGCGAAGCCAGTTCTACTGCTCTACTGAGTGATGCGAGTCAGTGCTTTCAAGACATGGGAAGACCTTCTGTGAGTGCCGATCAACTAATTGATTGGACCGTAGAATGGATTCAGAGCGGGGGAGAAGCCTTGAATAAACCGACGAAATTCCAAGTGAGGGACGGTAAATTTTAAATCTTTTCATAGCGAAATGCACGAGATGCTGACTTTAGAAAAACGAGCGTTGCTGCTCCAAGGGACGGTAATTCCAGCACATCCATTGGCTTTAAACCAGAATCGGACTTTGGATGAATTTCACCAGCGATTGCTGACTCGTTATTACCTCGCCGCAGGGGTAGGGGGATTAGCAGTTGGGGTCCATACTACCCAATTTGCGATTCGCGATCCTGCGATTTATCTCTTTGAACGAGTGCTAGCCTTGGCAGCCGAAGAGGTAGAGCGAGCGGAGCTGAAGCGCCCGATGCTCAAGATCGCAGGAGTAACGGGGGCAACAAATCAAGCTTGTCAGGAAGCAGAACTGGCAAAGGGAATGGGCTATGACTTAGTTTTGCTCAGTTCGAATGGATTAGGAGATTGGTCCGAAGAAGCCCTTTTAGAACGTGCGAAAGCCGTGGGAGAGATAATACCCATTTTTGGCTTTTACCTGCAGCCAGCGGTGGGCGGAAGGGTGCTATCTCGAAGTTTCTGGGCGGCTTTTGCTGAGCTGGAGCAAGTCCTGGCCATCAAGATCGCTCCTTTTAACCGATATCAAACCCTAGATGTAGTGCAAGCGGTATGTGCTTCTAGTCGCCATGCTGAGATCGCCCTGTACACTGGGAATGATGATAACATCGTGCTCGATCTACTCAGTACTTTCGAGTTTGAAACTGCACAAGGGAAGGTCAGAAAAGACATTGTGGGTGGTTTACTCGGGCATTGGGCGGTATGGACCCGGCAAGCTGTGCTGCTGCTAGATCGGATTCACGCACAAAAGCGTGGCGGCAAGCCGATGTCTGACCAATGGTTAACCGAGGCGCTTCAAGTTACTGACGCAAATGCTGCTTTTTTTGATGCTGCTAATCAATTCAAAGGATGTATTGCAGGGTTGCACGAGGTTTTACGGCGGCAAGGTTTAATGCAAGGTCTATGGTGTCTTGATCCTGACGAAGGCCTTTCTTCCGGGCAAAAAGAAGAGGTAGACCGCGTGTATAAAGCTTATCCTCATCTGCATGATGATGCTTTTGTGCAACACTTCTTACAAAGCCATTAGATGTGTACTTAGCCAAAAGCCGGTCCAGCAATGGCGTATGGCTTTAAACTTTGGCGAGCAAAATATTGCTCCCCGCAGCACATTCGCGCAAAGGATCGCTGAATGGTAAACCCCATGGTTCTAAGCGTTTCCACCCAATGCTTTTTATTGGTGGGAGCATCGATAATCAAGGGACGATTTGAGGCGGTACGGCATGCTGCTGCAAGAAGCGCTATCGCAATCTCTTCATTATCAGCTACTAATGGGCCAATCTGGTGGAATTGACTCCCGGCTCTCCCTAAACAATATCCAATGATTGTTTCATCCTGTACAGCTTTGAAGGCGGAAGCAGGCGCTCTATGGAAGAAATCCAGTAGCAAAAGGTTTCGATCGAATTGTAGATGACGCTTGTCATAGCTGCTGAGTAAGGGCAAGTCTTCCTGCTTAATATTTTGGATCTCAAAGTAGGTAGGTTGGGGCAATAGGGTAGGAATCTTACCCTCCATTCGAACTACCTCCCCTGCTACCTGGAAGCCAAGTGAATGGTAAAGCGGTTGCCCCATGGCAGTAGCATCTAGCATTATTGGGCCTTTGCGTCGGGCATAAGTAAGTGCAGCTTGTAGTAGATGGGTTCCAATACCTTTTCCTCTATGCGCTGGGGCAACCAATACCATTCCGATCCAATAGAAAGCCGCTTGATAATTAATAGTGATAGTGGTGCCAACCGATTCCCCGTCGAAGGTGGCGACGAAAGCTCCGCCTGAGCTTTGCTGCAACAATAAATTCCAGTCTGCTTCTACCTGATTCCAATTGGCCCAAGATTTAAGCTGCATACCTAGTGGGATATGCTGAGGCTCAAAAGGAATGAGACTAATTGGATTTTCCATATTCGTAATTATCTAGGATGAATCTTGTACTGAAGCTTTTCAGTTATTGAAAAAATCACATAAATGATGAGATTTTGATGCAAAAGATAATGGGAAACGGCTATTCTTTGCAAAAATATCAATCCAGCGATCGCTTTGGTCGCAAAATTTTGAAGATTATCACTCAGATCAGTTTTTATTAGAAGAAATCTAAAAATTTATTTTTTTCTTTAAAAAATTTGCATTGAAATGGGGCTTCCTTTAATTTTGCTTCTGTAAGTTCATTGATACATTAGAGAATTAATAAAGAATCTAACTAAAACTTAAATGATTCGTAATTTAAGTGCAGTTGTTTTAAGATTCGTTATTCAATTTCTTACATCTTAATTAATACTGTGAGGTGGTGAAACAGGCAGCCACACCCTCTTGTCTCGGGGGCGGAGAATTTGGGACAAACTTTTAGGATGCCGACTAGCAGGTGTGAACCTGCATCTGATAGTCGGTCTGCTGGAAGCTAACTACTCCGTGGAGGTTCGAATCCTTCCCTCACAGCTTTGTAATGTATAATTGAAAATGGATGGTTAATAATTGGTGGCTTAAAGGAGCTTCCATTGTTCGTTCAACATTATACATGCTCCACTAAAATGATAAGCTTGCATCGATTCGACAGAAGTTAACTACTTCGTAAAGGTTCGAAATTTCCGTCGCGGCGCTTACTGGAAAAGGCCTTGCTACTATGGTGGCAAGGCCTTTTTACTTTTCCTCCTAATACTTTAAGCTTCTTAGGTAAGCGATACTTTTAGGAATCTGATCCACCACTCTACTACTTTCATCTTCGATGAAGTAGTGGGCGATTCCGATTCTGCGCCCTTCTTTTAAGAGGCCAGCCATGTCGATTTCTCCGGTACCCAATGGCACATTGTTTTCGACATTTGTTCCGCCGGTAAGATCTTTCTTTGTGCTAGGATCCATGTCCTTGAGGTGCAGTAAGCGCCAGCGTTTGCCATATTTCTTCAGCAAGGCTACCGGGTCTCCACCACCGAATTGCGCCCAGAATACGTCCATTTCAAAATATACATCTTTGGGGTTTGTATTCTCAAAAATGTAATCCAGTAAGGTTCCATCTCCATAGGGTTGAAACTCATAACCATGAGGATGATAGCAGAAAGTCAGACCATTTTCTCGTAAAACCTTGCCGGCCTTGTTGAAGACCGTTACGGCTTTCTTAGCATCCTCAAGGGTGAAATTGCCGCGCTCAGCATGGGGAACCCAGGCGCACATAACGAACTTTGACCCCAGCTTCTTAGCCGTCTCAGCTACGGCCTGTGGATCTTCATCTAATTCTTTAAAGCTAGCTCCAGTAGATGGGATACTGATTCCTCTGGCATCGCATAGCTTTTTGTATTCTTCGGGTGGAAGCCTTCCTGAACCACCTTCAATTTCAGTGATACCCATCGCCTGAATTCTATCCAAGGTGCCCGGAATATCTTTAGGAAAGTAGTTGCGGAAGGAGTAAGCTTGTACTCCTATGGGGGCTATGAAGACTGGATCTCCGGCTTTACCTACGGAGGCGGTAGATTTACAAGCGGAAAGCGCCAGGCTGAGGCCCATGATGACCAGGCCTCCTAATAGTTGGTTCTTCATGTTTTGTATTTTACTAGGTTACTATTGAGACTCTTTATCAATTGTCATATTACAGAGTACTGAGGATCAAATCGTTGATTGGGGTAGGTTGTTTGGTGCAGAGGTGGATAACTCTAAGCTATAGAAAAAGTAAAGTAAGAACTATGATCTAGCAGGAAAACTCAGCTGGAAAATACTTCCTTTATCTTCTTCCGATTGGAGAATGGAGATATCTCCATTAATTCTTTTTGCCATTTTCATAGCAATATTCAACCCAAGACCGGCTCCTCCATATTTGTCCCGACCATTGAGGCGCTTAAACATGCCAAATACTTGCTCATGATACTCAGGAGCGATACCAATTCCGTTGTCTTGGAATTCAAAGTAATGACTATCTGTTTTTTGATAATATTTTACGCTGATTTCAGGGGTAGTGCTCTGGTTGAATTTCACGGCATTGCTGATCAACTCCTTGAAAATAGCTTCTAAAGCAGGAAGGTAGCTATGGAGGATCGGTAAATCCTTAGTGGAATATTTGATTTCTTTATCAGGGTTTTTCCCCTGAACTTCTCTAACTATATTTTCAGACATTTGCGCAATATTGATGTTTTCGGCAAGTGTCATTCCCTGTGGTACTGTATTTTGAAAAGCCGAAACAGCAGATAAAGTTTCATAGAGTTGTTTTCCACTTCGTTCAATGAAGCCTAAATACTCTTTAGCTTCTTGGCCTTGCATGCCCTTTTTCTTTAGTAAAGTGCTAAATCCAACTAGACTCCGAATGGGTTCTTTCAGGTCATGGGATAGAATTCGGTTAAATTCATCGAGCTCTTGATTAGTGTTTATCAGTTGAGTATTAGCATGTTCTAGTTTTAAAGTTTGATGGCTAACTTCTTCCCTCAATTTCCTGTTGAATCTTCGCTTTTGATAAAAGGCTCCAAAAAGAACCAGGATCCCTAAACCAAAGAGGGCGGTTAGCGCATACAGCAGTCTATTTTGACTGATTTTTTGATCTACTTGAATAGCTAAGATTCGGTTTTCATTTTCTTTTTTCTCGCTTTCATGCTCTAGTTTTAAATAGGCAGTAGTTTGTCCCTTTTTCTTTTTATAAATCCTGGTCTGAATGGAATTGGTCTGTAATAGGCAATCATAGGCCTTTGTATATTGGCCACTTTTTTTATATAGCGCATGTGCCTGTGAATACAGATCCAGAGACCTATCCAAATCCGAAGTATCGTGCTGTTCAATCATTGATTCATAAATAGCCAATGCTTCAGCATACTTACCCTCACTAGATAAAATCTGGGCTTTAACTAAAGCGCTTTTTCTGATATTGATCGGGTCTTGATTCTTATGTGCTAGCGCATTTGCTTCTTCATATAATTCCCAAGCCAGTTGATGATTTTTGGTTTCTAAAGCTATTTCTCCCTTCAGGAGCAAAAAATCTGGTTTTAGGATCATGATCTGTTCTTCCTCCAAGAAGACCAATGTGGAGTCAAGCAATTCGAGTGCCTTTTCGGGTTGCTTAGCTCTAAAATATATATCACTCAATTCTAGATTGACCAATGATCGGGTACCTGCCGAGATATTTGAATCATCAAAGGAAAGTATTCTATTGAAGTAGTTAATAGCATCATCGAAATCCTCCTCATCACTGAGCAACTGCCCTAAGGAGTACAATCCCTGAACAAGGATAGAAGTATCCCGTTGTTGTTCCCCCCGATCAATTATTTTATAATAAATTTTCTGTGCGGATGCTAGATCTCCGAGGGCCATGAGGGTAAATCCTTTCATGTAGGTGAAAGTGTTTTTGAGCCGTTGCGGAATCTCTTCTATCTCGAGGAAGTGTTCGTTTGCCTTAATGATTTGGAATGCAACCAAGGCTTCGTCTTTGGCATGCGCATAATAGATTTCCTGGATTGCATAATCAAAAAGGCTGGAATCAGGAAGAGGGATGTTTTGTTGTAGTATATACTCGCAGTTATCAAAATACATATCCACACTATCTGTATCCAAATAGAGATACCTTTCAATTGAGTCTACGTATTCTTGGAATCTGTCTAGATTTATGGTGTTTTCTAAAAGACTATCATTGGGAAAGGAATCATCCTGTGCCATCAAACCATGACTGGAGATGATCATGTAAAGGCAAAGGCTTAATAGTGTTCTCATGCTGAAGATTAAAACAAAGGATAATTACCGCTATCCTACAAAATAAGTAGAAATGAGGGTTGAGAAAAATTTCCTTAAGGTCCAGTACTACGTTTGCCACCCCGTCAAAATCTAAAGAAAAGATTTATGCTTGGGAGCGGCTAAAAACACAAAAGCCGACTAACATTACTGTTAATCGGCTTTTGCCTCATAGATCTTTCTTTTTTTGGTGTAGTAGTTATTTCAGGTAAAGGGTTTTAAGACTAAGACATGTTTTGAATAGTAAGTATGGAATTTGGCAGCCATACTTGTGCGATCGGTTAAATACTGCCTTTACCTTATTAGTAAGATCTTAGTACTGCACCGCCTCTGCTCTGAGCGTTGTTGCTCGCTGTAACAGTACTTGCTCCAAAAGCATCTCCATTTACGGCATCGTTCTGAATGAACTTACATCCGTTCATGATAGAATTGCTTTCTCCGCGTCCTTCTCTTAGGTTGTATACGATGGCACCGCTTAGGATAGAAGCGTTAGCTGTGAAAACACAGTTTGTGATGGCAGCTACTGCTTTACCATTTGCCCCTTTGTTAAGGATCGCTGCACCGTAAGTAGAACGATTCTTTTCGAAGTGGCAGTTGCGGATGATAGGAGCGGATTGGCCATTTTGGCCCATGTTGAAGATTGCGCCACCGTCAAAGTCAGCTTTGTTGGCGATAAAATTGCAGTTAGCAATGATAGGGTTGTAGGTACCGCCGTTGGTAGCGAAATTATAAATCGCAGCGCCTTCGCGTGCATAGTTGTTTTTGAAAGTACAGTTCTTAACTGTAGGAGAAGCTTGCTTGTTGAACATCGCTGCTCCAGAGAAGCTCAAGTCACCAGAAACTCCAAAACCGTTAGCTACACCACTTTTGATTTCAAATCCGTCGATTACTGCGCTCTTGCTAACGTTTTCTGCATATACTATGGTGAAAGAGTTGTCATCAAGTGAAGAAGTCCCAATTTCTCCGCTTAAGATGCTTTTGTTTCTGTTGATGTTACGCTGATTCAATTGAGTTTCGTTTCCTGCAAATCCACCGTAGATAGCTACTCCTTCTTTCATTTGGAAGGAAGCTTTGCGATCGTTGTTCTGTGTTGGAGTGTATGTTCCTCTAGCAACCCAGATTTGGTCTCCTGCAACAGCAGCTTTCAAAGCTTGCTGCAAGTCACCAAAAGCTTGGCTCCAAGAAGTGCCATTACCAGTAGCTCCAGCGTTAACGAAGATCGTCTTTGCATCTAGTAGCAGTACAGTCATCAAACATGCGGAAAGTAGTAAACCCTTTTTCACCTTAATACCTTTT